>LQAI01000113.1_pt1 | contig 20620 bp, 29 predicted proteins | sample 1535821 | NCBI WGS metagenome assembly LQAI01 (sample SAMN04331586, study PRJNA305678) | bioreactor metagenome | isolation source: bioreactor_5 inoculated with Wadden Sea sediment 1st replicate of a... | place: Germany:Bremen | reverse complement strand
CCCTGGTATTGCAAAAAAAAGTAGAAAATAAGTAGAAAAATACTTGAGAAGCCACATGAATAAAGGTTCTAATGAGTTAGCGAAACAAAAAATAACCATATTCAGGAGGCCACCTCAAGTGAAGTCCAGTAAAGCACAAATTTTTGCTAAATTCCAAAAAATTCCGACAATACGTTTTGAAGATCAAGAACTGACATCTTTTTCCGGCATGATCGTATTTCCGCTTTTGTTTAAGCGGCTTGCACTGAAAAAAAGGTTGAAAAAGATGCTTTTTCCATCTAAAAATATCCCCTATATTTGGCCATCACATGGTGGTAATGCTTCTTGTCACCCACTTGATTCTGGGTTTCAGACGTTTGCGTGAAATTGCCTATTACAAAGACGATCCAATGATTCTTCGAACGTTGGGGCTCAGGTCTCTTCCGGATATATCGACCATTTCAAGGAATCTTTCCCAAATGGATGATGCCAGCGTTGATAACGTTCAAAACCTGTCCCGATCCCTTGTAGTTGAAGGCCTGGTGCGGGAACAGTTCCCGCGCCTGACTATGGATTTCGATGGGTCCGTGTTGTCGACAAAAGGTCATGCCCAAGGTACCTCCGTTGGTTTCAACAAAACCAGAAAAGGAGCCAGGAGCTATTACCCGCTGTTTTGTACCATTGCCCAGACCGGACAATTTTTTGATATGCACCATCGCCCCGGCAATGTCCATGACTCAAATGGCGCTCCTGAATTCATGCAAAAATGTTTTGAACATGTCAGATCACAATTTTCAGGATCCGTCATTGAATCCCGTATGGATGGGGCATTTTTCAACCAGAAAATCATTGATATGATGTCCCAACGGCGGATCAGTTTCACCGCTTCCGTTCCTTTCCACCGGTTTACAGAACTCAAACAATTGATAGAGACCTGCGATTCATGGATCGACATTGATGACAACTGGTCGTATTTTGAAACTAAATGGAAACCAAAATCCTCGAATAGCCGGTATCGGTTTGTGTTCACCAGAAAAAAAGTGAAAAAGATCCAAAAAGGCGCTATTCAACTGGATCTTTTTGAACCGGTCTCCAAATAGTATCAGTACAAGGTGATCGTTACCAACAAAATGGAATCGGCAAAAGCAGTTGTCCTGTTTCATAATGGCCGCGGATCTCAGGAGCTTTTGTTTGGAAATGCCAAAAAGGATACAGCCCTCAGTGTTATCCCATGCAAAAGATTGAATGCCAACCGGATTTTCACGCTGGCATCAATGATGGCACACAATTTGTCCCTTGAGATACAGATGGTTGCAAATCCCGCTAAAACACATGCCAGACCCAAACGCCCGGCAGGATGGACTTTCAAAAGGCTTGATACGATCCGGCATCAAATCCTTCAAAGAGCAGGCCGATTTATCAAGCCTCAGGGAAAACTCAGCTTGGTGATGAGTGCAAATCGTGCTGTAAAAAAGGATCTGGTACATATTATGGACAAACTTCTGGAAGCTGCATGATTTAAGTAGTTTTGGGAAGGAATTTTTACAAATTTTTATGCAACGTTAAGGTGAATATGGACTATTTGTCAAACGATACTGCTTTTGGATTTTTATGACTGATCTGTTGACCAAAGCGATGCAGATATTGCTCTAAATGGAAGGTGTCAAATCCGAGGTAGCCATCGCCACCGCTTTTATGCTGTTTGGGTTATCTTCGGGAGCGGCTTTAGCCACGGTCGTTGATGTCCTGATTGAGGTTCTCGTGATGCTTTTGCTTGTGGGTCCCTTTTCATGGGAATAGAGATGTGCTTGTGCTCATTGATTTTCGCAATAATGTAAAACCGGCATAATGTTTATATCGGAGGCAGAATCGAGCCTGATGATAAAGTAGGGCTTGGCAACCTGGCAAGATATATCATCCGTGCCTGTAGCAAGGCGGAGGCATATTTCAAGCTTCTAATATTTTTTTATACTTTGGGAGTCAAAAAGCAAGTTCCTATCTGTTTGTATCTGTCGAACACTTTGGCAAAAAGCTCTGAAACCTTATAGGTGAAGCATCTTCGCACATCCTCGGTGGATTCCGCCTGGTTGAGTTTTTGCCGATAGCCTCCGACGATTTGATTTTCATCTTTGGTAAACGATAGTTGTTTGGGCATATGTGTCCTTCTCCTGGTTGGGGTTTGAGATTGGGTGATTTGTAAACAATTCCCCGGGTATTGCCTTGTTTTTCCTCATTGATCCAGGCTGTCGTCAAAGGAAAAACCGACCGGGCCGCAGCAAAACAAATTATTTCAGGCATGAAGGTTCTTATGTAGACGTTTGAGCAGACTTCTTATTATCAATTGATGAAAAGGCTTAACCGGTGTGAAATAGATTCTTCCCCAAATATTATGAAAGTGAACGATAGTCGTCAAGTATAGGGTGTCATCGCCGGTTGTGTTGTTTCTATCTATTATTACCGATACTCTGAAGTAAAGATGCTTATCGTCTTCAGCCATAACGATTTCAGATTCGGTTCGTTCAATTACCGTGAAGTATACCGCCTTTTCACCTATTGAAGATCGAATCGTAGGAGCGATTTTTCCGGCATGGGCGGTTCACCTGTTGATAATCCGAAAGGTTTTACAATGGCGTCTCTCATTGTCAGCAAGCCACGCACCCATCCCGGTATTGATGTGAACAGTAAGGTTGATAGATAATCAACACTCCAAGCCGCTGTGTTTTGGAATGAAATACCGAACCGGTCCATATAGTGGACGGGTAGGGTAAGATCAGCGGAAATAATAGAGTCTTTATGAATGGTATGATGTTTTTCGATTTTCATTTTCGGAGAGTCTTCCAGACATATGCATGTAAACAGCTTGGGGTAATAAAAACAACGTCATGCCTGATAATGGTACCATATAGGCGCCGATCACGGCATACAGCAGAAAACCCAAAGATACTGAAACAGGGATTTCCCAGACGCTCTTTTCCAGGTGATATACAGCCAGCCCGAATACAATGTACATTGGGCCGGCGTAAAAGAAGAAAAAAGCACAGAGCGATTCAAAATCCTGCTTTCCGCCGAAAAGTGGGAAATCCATGAGTCCCGTATCAATGTTGAAAAATAGGGTGTTGGAAAACACGGCAAATTGTTTGCCGAAAGCAGCGGGCAATACCGCGAAAAGCGAGTGAGCAATACCGGTGATAATCAAAAGCAGGCCATGAATGCCTTTAGCAGATTTCGAGTTTTTTACTGCAATTTGACTATCCATTTTCTATCTCCTCCACTTTCGCTTTAATGGTTTTCAGAACCTTTGCCGCCAAAAAACCGTGAATGGGCTTGACGAAGAACCACCATATTTTTTCCATAAAACATGGATTTTCAGCAATCAAATCAAAATGCAGTACGGTTTCGGATTGGTCTTTCTCAAGTATATATCCTGTGCGGCAGCTTATAAAAAAGGATTTAAGCGAAAACCAGTATCGCGATGGGGCGATTCGTTCATCCAAGGTAAACGGCCCCATGGTTTCGCCAACCCTCAAACGGACTTCCTTTATGGGTTTATCAAAATTTGCGACTTCCCATGCCGAATGGAAACCATCGACGAGTAACATCCTGATAAACAAGAAGGGTTTGGTTTCCAAAATGCGATATACCGGAAACTTGTCGGGCATCGTGTCAATATGGTGAAATACTGTTTGTGGGGGTGCTGAAATCATAATTTGTAGACGGTGTTGAATCATGATTTTATTTCCTTACTCATCTTTCCCATCGAAAGCACTCTGACCTGATCAAAGCGAATATCCCGGACATATTTCATATTTCGCCATAACAGATCATAGCCTTTTAATCTGCGGAAGATTTTAACTCGTTTCAACCAATTGCCGATTTCCTCCTCGGTACCCGGGCGTTTTTCTCCCACAGTCCCATAAAGACGAAGTCCAGGGGGTTGAGTGAATCGGCCTTTGAGCAGAGACATCAGCCACATTTTTCTGCTGCTACTGACCGTCATCACGCACACCCTGGGATTATGCGTGAGATTTCTTGAGAGACGGACCGGAAATTCATCGGCATAGATTCCGTGTCCGGGGCCGTATAGAATTAGTGAGCCGATGGGAGTGAGATGAGGCGAACCATCCGGGCCGGTGGAGGCAACAGTAAAATATCCGCTGGTCTTAAAGCCGGTATAAAAAATTCTTTTAATTTGAGGCCAATCTTTTTGGATGTCCATTGATTAACTCCATTCATAGGGTGAGCGCATCCGGACCCGCGCACCCAATTTTTCAAAAATTCGCAGAAGGCCGTATCGCGTCCGGTCGAGAAACACAAAATGGGGGTTCACATCGACATGCTTTCTCAAGCGGTAAAATTTATTCCAATGTTTTTGCCCTTCAGCAAAAAATCCGGGGTTCTCGGCAAAATTGAAATAATCCTCCAGAAACAGTTTCCGAAACCATTGGCTGAAAACGATCATGGTTTCGTAAAACAATTGCATCGTATCCTCATCCAGGTCAGTTCTTATCATCTTTAGTTCCTTCAGAAGCCTGAAATACCGGTCTTTGTCGGGATGGATCACCGCCGCGGGAAGTTGACTATATTTTTCAACGAATTTCTTGTCCAATCGTTTGATACAACCGAAATCAACCAGGCCCACGGACAGATCTTCATCGATAATATAATTGCCCGGGTTCGGGTCGGCATGGATACAATTGAGTTCGTACAGGCCGGTAAAGAAAATTTGGTTCAGCGTTTCAGCCACCGAGTCACGCTGGTCCTGGCTTGGATTGGTTTTTATCCATTGATCCAGGGTAAGCCCGGTTATAAAACTTTCCGCCAGGATGGTACGCGTGCTGTATTCAATACTGACCTCCGGTATGATGACCTTAGCTGGATTCAGGTTTCCCCTGAAAAAAGCCAGATTAGCGGCCTCTGTTTCATAGTCGATCTCTTCAAGCAACCTGGCTTCAATTTCATCCAGGGCGGATCGATACAAATGATATTCCGGTGTTGGTCGGAGCATGTTCTTTATCATGCGGATATCACCGGAAATCGTGCGGTCGATCCCCGGGTATTGAATTTTTACCGCCAGTGACGCGCCGTCATGGGTTTGAGCCCGATGCACCTGCCCCAGGCTGGCCGCGGCAAAGGCCTGGGAGTCAAATGCGGAAAATATTTTTTCCGGCGGACCACCCAGCTCATTTTGGACAACCTTGCGTATCACGCCCGATTCAGGGGCGGCACCTGGTGATAGGACTTTTCGAGTTCCCGGGCGATTTCTTCTGGAAAAAAATCGATTTCAAAACTGAGTTGCTGGGCAATTTTCAGAGCGGTTCCCTTTAACAAGCTCAGTCCTTGAAACAGGATGTCGGCGCTCTCCTTGTTTACTCGCTGTTTTGCGGCGTTTTTTTCTCGCTGCTGAGAAAAGGTTTTTCCGCCAGGTATTTCAACACCTTTCCGCCGATCTTTATTGCTGTTTTGCCTCCGGCCAGGGAGCGTTGCCATTTATTTTCCGGAATCCCGGTCTGCATCAATGCCTCCCATGAATTCGCGTTTTAATGCATGCGCCATGTTTACATGATTTTTTAGCCTCGGCAGCCGATTGAGAACATGAGTCTTGAACAACATGACGGTCAGGTCAAACATCTTGTTGACCACACCGGCTTTCAGCAGTGCTGCCGTCAAATCCATGCTTTTATCGATGAGAACCGTTGTGTCGTCAAAATTAGGCGACGCATCATTCAGCCAATAGGCAAGAACGGCGATGTAATAATCCCAGAACAATTGCATGACCAATTCCGAGAACATCAAAGGTGGGATTTCTTCCACCTCAACCGCCGCATCGAACATCTCTTTTATCGCAGCGATAAATTGTTGACGAATGGGCTCAAACATCCGGGTATTTTGGCTCAGTGAAAAAAAGACGGTTTTATAGCTCAGCGCAACGAATTCCCTATCCGGCAGATACCTGTCCAGGCTTGTTTCAAAGAGTGTCTGGATCTGTTCCTGAAAAGAATAAGTATTAAAACCCTTGATACCTTTTAGAGTGTCAACGCAATTCTGAACATGATCTTCATAGTATGCATATAATATGGATTCTTTGGTGGGGAAATAATTATAAATAGTGGCGTCGCCGATTTCGGCTCTCCGGGCGATTTCACGCATGGTGGCGGACTTGAAACCCTTTTCAATCATCACGTCCACTCCTGCCCGGATTATCTTTTGTCGATTTTCCAGTTTTTGTTCTTTTGAGATCTTCATAATCGACTCCAAAATAAATTACTTATTATTAAATGGCAAATTATGGACTTTAATGTATAGTAATTTCATAATAAGTCAAGTGTTATTTTGCATCTGTTCTGAAGGTACGTGGTTTGAATACCCAATTGCATTTTTGATAATTTTTTTGTTTAATAGAGCCAATTTCATTGAATTGCTTTGGAGTTAAAAAGATATGATTGGTTCCCACAGTTTCGGCGGAATGACGATTTGACCGGCCCGTTGGAAGTTTTTCAGGCCGCCAATGAGCTGCTTTGCCTCAACAGCCGGGATCAGGAGTACCAGAAAGAGCAGGAAGGATACGAACTGGTTTCTCCGCTTGCAACCAGGACTTGTTCCCACTTCGTCGGAGCTTGGGTTTACGCCGACAATTCTCTTGGCATGAAGCCGGCGAACAGCCTGCTGGTACCGGGAGGCATGGTTGCCGAAACCATATCCGACGATTCAAAAATTGTTCAGGCCATACATCTGGCTGCTCAGAAAACACAGCGAATCGTATCCATTTGCAGTGGGGCATTCCTTTTTGCGGCTGCCGGACTTTTCAATGGCCGTCGGGTTACCACCCATTGGATTGTTGCTGACCGCCTGGCTGAGCGTTACCCTGAAGTCTGCGTGGAGCAGGATGCCATCTACATACAGGACGGCAATATTTTTACCAGTGCAGGTGTTACGGCCGGTATCGATCTGGCACTGGCTCTGGTTGAAGACGACCACGGCCCTGCATTGGCCATTGAGGTGGCCCGTATCCTGCTGCTTTACCGCAGGCGGCCCGGTAACCAGAGTCAGTTCAGCACCTCTTTGGCCATGCAGACAAGAGCGGGAAAACGATTCAAAAAACTTTTCGACTGGATGGACACTCATCTGGACTTAAACCTCACCGTGGAACGGTTGGCTGAACAGGCACATATAAGTCCTCGAACCTTTGCGCGAATCTTTCCGTCGGAAACCGGTATGAGTCCGGGCCGGTTTATCGAGCAGCTACGAATCGATCGCGCACGAGAATTGCTTGAATCCGGTGCACAGGGACTTGAGGAAGTCGCCTGCAAGTCCGGCTTCGGCCGTGAGGAACGATTGCGCCGGGCCTTAGGTAAACCAGGGGCCTCTTTTCTGTCAATGATAAAACAATTCGATTCAGCGGAGTTTGAATTTCTCCACCTTCCGGTAGAGGGTGGCCCGGGAAATCCCTAAACTTTTGGCGGTGAGGGCCATATTGTTTCCGTTGGCGGCCAGGGTGTCCATGATGGTCTGGTTGATGAGCTCTTCCAGGGTGCCGGCCGGGGCCCGGGGAGCGGTTTGTGCCGGGGGAGAGTCCCAGGTGGGCCGGGGTGAGTATCGCTTCTTCGCAGAGGTGGGTGGCCCGCTGCATGCAGTTTTCCAGCTCCCGGACATTGCCGGGCCAGTGGTAGGCGGCCAGGATCTCTTCGGCTTCCGGGGTCAGGGCCGGCGGGGTGTCGGCGTTTTCGTTGATGAAGCCGGGCCAGGGCCAGGATGTCGGCTTTGCCCCTGGCCTTGAGGGGCGGAATCTCAATGGCGAAAACGTTGAGGCGGTAGTACAGATCTTCCCGGAACCGGCCGGATTTGATGGCCTGGGGCAGGTTGATGTTGGTGGCGGCGATGATCCGGGTGTCGATGGTCACGGGTTTGTCCGCGCCGATGCGGTAGACCTCTCCGGTCTGGAGGACCCGCAGCAGCTTCACCTGCATGCGGTGGGGCATGTCCCCGATCTCATCCAGAAGGATGGTGCCGGTGTCGGCCAGTTCAAACTTGCCGGGCTTGCCCTTTTTGGACGCGCCGGTAAAGGTGCCCGCCACATAGCCGAACAGTTCGCTTTCCAGGAGGTTGGAGGGGATGGCACCGCAGTTGATGGGGATAAAGGGGTTGTTGCGCCGGGTGCTGTGGTTGTGAATGGCCTGGGCGAACAGCTCCTTGCCCGTGCCCGTCTCCCCCTGGACCAGTACGGTGCCGTCGGAGCCGGCGGCCCGCCGGGCCAGTTTCACTGCCTTGAGAAATTCCGGGGAGCCCCCTGCCAAACTGTCAAAGGTGTAATGGGCCCGGGTACCGGCAATGGTGTGTGCCATGCGGTAGACATCTTTGATCTCTTGAACAAACAGGACAGCCCCCAGCCGTTCGCCCTCTTTGGAGATCACCGGCTGCACCGAATAGATAAAATCCACGGTTTTCCCCTCCACCTTGATCCGGCACTCCTTATGGGTCCAGGATTCGGGGTTGGCCTGGACATCGTCCAGGTCGATGGTCAGTCCTCTTAGGGTGGACAGGGGGTGCCTTCAAGGTCTTTGCACCGGAGGATTTGGGCGGCCTTGCGGTTGATTCGCCAGACGATGTTTTCATTGTTGACGATGAGCAGCCCGTTTTTGGAGGAGGAGATCACCTGGTCCAGGAAGTTGATGTTGGCCTTGAGTTCCTTGTTCCGCCGCAGCACCCTCAGCTTTTGTTCCATGGCCCGGGCTGCCGTGGTGATCATATACAGGGTGTGGGGGTGGGTTTTGTCCCAGGCCCCGGACACGGCGATCACCCCCAGCAGGCTTTTATCCTTGCCGAACACCGGAGCGGCGGAGCTGGTCAGGCCGTGGGCCTGTTTGCAATAATGTTCCTCCTTGACCAGCTGGACCGGGCTTTTCAGCTTTAAACTCAGGCGATGGCGCTGGTGCCCACATCCCGTTCCGTCCACCGGTAGCTGGGGACACAATTGCGCCGGGCCGAGGTTTCAATGAGATCGGACTGCCGTTGATGTGGAGGATGTACCCGTCGGCGTCGGCCACCACAATGAAAAAATCCTTGGGGGACAGCAGGTTGTAGAATTCGTCGAACTGGGGCAGGACCACATCCAGCAATTCGGCATTCTGCCGCCGCCGCTGTGAGAGTTCAGCCGGTGACAACATCTCCTGACTGTTATTTCTGTATATGGGGTCAATTCCGTAGCTCTGGACCGCCGAAAAGAGTCTTTTATATTGTCCCGCAATTCCCCGGGGGAAATGATATGTCCTGTCCGCATGGTCTGTCTCTTTTTAATACATGTTTTGATTCTGGGCGTGTTCAAATGCGTTTGTCCGTCATTGAAGCGTCTCGGGCCCAGTATACAGATGGGGAAGGCCGGTTTCAACCCGCTGGAAATAATTAATAAACCGGAATGACGGATGTGGATAATACACCTTCTCATTATGAGACATGTTTAAATTTGAGGCATCATGCTGAAGAGCCCCGGTATTTGCTGCTCTGTATTGAATAACTCTGTCGGGTGTCTCAAAATGCAGCATTCTCATAAGTGCTTCAATTTGGAAGAAAATCTCACAAAATAATAAAAATTATGGCGTTGAACCCTGCGCCGGACAAGGGGTTCTGAAATATCAGCAGATTTTGGCATTGGGTTGGTACGGGCTTTGCTGTATGAGGATTTGAAAAAATGAAATATTACAAAAAACTTATAATTTTTTGCGTAAATAATGAGTTGTGAAGGAAGTAAATTATGAAAACAGCAGATATTCTGGTGGTAGGCGGTGGGATCAGCGGTGCAGCCACTGCCCTGGGCCTTGTGCGGCAGGGGGCGGGAAAAGTGGTGCTCCTGGATGCCCAGCTGCCCAGCCAGCGCCTCTCCCGGGGGAACTTCGGTCTGACCTGGTTCATGTGCAAGGGCGCGGGAAATCCCAGCTATGCCAGATGGTCCCGGCGGGCCGCGGCTGAGTGGCCCGAATTCGCCGCCACCCTTGAGGATAATACCGGATATGATGTGGAACTGGACTGGACCGGCGGAGCGATCCATGCCTTTGGCCAGGAAGAGTGGGACGGGTTTGCCGACGGGGTAAAGTCCCTGACCCAACAATGTGAAGCACACGGACTGGATTATCCGGTGGAGATGCTCAACCGGGCTGAATTTGCCGATCTCATGCCCAAAATTGAACTGGGGAAGAGATTTCCGGCGGCATGTATACCCCGGAACAGGGCCACGTCAATCCCCTGAAACTGTTGGGGGCGGTCCGGGCGGATTTCCAGAAAACGGCGGGGAGTATCACGCCGATGCCATGGTCCGGGAAGTCCGCCACAAGGCCAACGGTACCGTTGAGGTGAAAACCGCCAAAGAGACCTGGTCCTGCAACAAACTGGTGATCGCCGCCGGCCACGGATCTTCCCGACTCTCCGCCGCCCTGGGCGAAACCCTGAACACCTTTCCCCAGCGGGGGCAGCTCATGGTCACCGAGCGCTGCCCCAGGGTACTGGATATCTCCCTGCTCTGCCTGCGCCAGACCCAGGACGGCACCTTTATGATCGGGCTGTCCACGGAAAATACGGCCATGGATACCCGGATCACTGCCGGGCAGATGAAGTCCCAGGCCCAGAACGCCATCCGCATCTTCCCCATGCTGGCAAAACTGAACTGGGTGCGGGGCTGGGGGGGCCATCCGGGTGATGACCCCGGACGGGGGCCCCATATACAGCCGGGTCAACGGCCATGACAATGTGTTTGTCATTGCCCAGCACTCGGGAATTTCCCTGGCCCCGCTGCAGACCAGTGTGATCGCACCCTGGATCCTCGGGGAGCGGCAGGATGAACAGATTCCGGAATTTTCCAACAGCCGTTTTAATGGCGGCAGTTTCAGGAGAAGATAGATGTTTAAAAAAAGAAGTACAAATCAACCTGCGGTGACCGTGACGCTGGATCGCCGCGAAGTTTCACTGCCCGGGGATGCCAGTGTGGCCGCCGGGCTGCTGGGACAGGGGGAGATCCTTTCCAGAATTTCTCCCGCTTCAGGGGAGCCCCGTTCCCCCCACTGCCTCATGGGCGTCTGCTGCGAATGTATGATGGAAATTGACGGGGTGAAACGCCAGGCCTGCATGACCACGCCGAAACCGGGGATGGTCATCAACCGGGGCCTGTCAGAGAAAAATGATAACCCGGCCGATACCGATGAACCGAATCCGAAACCGAATGAGGAGAATCCCAAATGAGTCTTCATTATGATGTGATCGTCATCGGTGCCGGCCCGGCCGGTTTAAGTGCTGCCGCCCTTCTCGGGGACCTGGGGCTCCAGGTTCTGGTCCTGGACGAGCAGGAAAAGGTGGGGGGGCAGATCTACCGGAATATCCAGGGGGCTGACGACGGGCAGCTGGAATTTTTCGGTGCCGATTACCGGGAAGGCCTGCAACTGGCGGAGAATTTTACCAAGCCCTGGTCACCTACGAAAACCACGCCCAGGTGTGGCAGGTGGAACCCGAAGGCTGGGTCTCCTATTCCAGAAACGGGGAATCCAAACGGGTCCGGGCCAACTACATCATTGCGGCCACCGGTGCCATGGAACGGCCCATGCCCATTCCCGGCTGGACCCTGCCCGGGGTCATGGGAGCCGGTGCCGTGAACAACCTGGCCAAGGAAGCGGGCTCACCCCACCGGCCGTGTGGTGCTGGCCGGTTCCGGTCCCCTGCTGCTGCTGGAAGCCTCCCTGCTGGTGAAAAAGGGAGTGGAGATCGCAGCGATCCTGGAAACCGGTCCCATGGTTCCCCCGGCCGGGGACCTTCCCAGAATCGCCCCCCGGCTGCCCAAGGCCCTGCTGCGCTGGGATTTCCTCTTTAAGGGGGTGGGCATGCTCATGGACATTAAAAAATCCCGTGCGCCCCATTACAAGGGGGTGACCCGGATCCAGGCCGCGGGCAGCGGACAGCTGGCGCAGGTCACCGCCATGGCCGGGGATAAGGAACTGGTGTTCCCGGCGGATATGCTGCTGCTTCACTTCGGGGTGGTGCCCAACACCCACATTTACCGGCAGATGGGCTGCAAATGGTCTGGGAAAGGAGCAGCGGTACTGGTATCCGGCCTGTGATAAATGGGCCGCACCAATTTTGAACGGGTGTTTGCCGCCGGCGACGGCACCCGGGTCCAGGGCGGGCTTGCCGCCCGGTACGGGGACAGCTGGCCGCCCTGGAGATCGCCGCCTGCCTGGGCATGATCACCCCGGATGAGCGGGACGGCCTGGCCGCCCCCGTTCATAAGGCCCTGTCCCACGACGGCCTGCCCCGTCCCTTTGTGGACAGCCTATACGCCCCCAAACCCCAGGATTTCCTTTTTGACGATGACACCCTGCTGTGCCGGTGCGAAAACGTTACCGTGGGCGAGGTCCGGAAAATGGTGGCCGAGGGGGTCAGGGATGTCAATGAGGTGAAAGCCATCACCCGCTGCGGCATGGGCCCCTGCCAGGGCCGCATGTGCGGACCGGCCCTGGCCGAGATTGTGGGGGCACAGCTTTCCCTCTCCCCGGACAAGGTCGGGCAGCTGAATATCCGCCCCCCGGTGAAACCGGTTTCCATGGCCGAGATCGCCGCCATGGATCTGGGGGAGGGCGGCACCGCCGCCGGCAACTGGTTGCTTAAAAAATAGAACAGAATAAAAAAATAAAAGTAAGAACATAAAATTAAGGAGTTTTAAAATGAGCAGTATCACCCGTGAAGGCACCGCCCAGAGAATGAGCAAAATTGTAAAGTACAACGGCATGATCTACCTGTGCGGCCAGGTGGCGGACAACACCGATGAACCCATCGGCTCCCAGACCGAGAACATGCTGGCCAAGGTGGACGCGCTGCTGGAACAGGCGGGCAGCGACCGGGAACACATCCTTTCCGCCACCGTTTACATCCGTGACATGAAAGACTTTGCCGGCATGAACGCCGTATGGGATGCCTGGGTGCCCGAAGGCCACGCCCCGGCCCGGGCCTGTGTGGAGGCCAGAATGGCCCGCCCCGATCTTCTGGTGGAAGTGTCTATTGTTGCAGCCCCCAAGGCATAAGGTGCGTCGCATTGTGATGCATTAGGCAAATCCATAACAGGCAGGGGGGACGATATCAGTTTGAACAGGATAGCCGTCTTCGGGAACGATATGTGTCACCCTGCCGTAACTGGAGGCAAATGAGATGGAAAAAATATTTAGAATTGCCCTGACCCTGCTGATCAGTACAGTAGCGGGTATTGAGTTCTACCAGGTACTCATGCGCTACATTTTCGAGGTGCCAGTGATGGGGCTGGATGAAATCCTGGTGTATCCCACCCTCTGGCTCTACTTCATGGGCAGTGTCAACGCCTGCCGGGAAGATACCCAGATCAAGGCCAATGTGCTGGACATCTTTTTGAAGACCGACCGGGCAAAGCTTATGGTCCGCATCGTGGCCGACGCCATGTCCCTGGTGGTTTCCGGCTGGCTGACCTGGTGGGCCTGGGACTACTGGAAATACGCCATGAAAACATGGAAAGAAAGCCCCACCCTTTACATTCCCACCTTTTATGCGGAATGCGCGTTTTTTATCGGCATGATCATGATGACCGGCTATGTGGCCTGGTATCTGACCAGAAATGTCCGCAGCCTCATGTCCGAATCGGCTGTCGGGGCAGCGGCCGCAGAAGTGAAAGGAGCATAACACAATGGATATCGTAACTGTCTCATTTATCGCTCTGGGCGTCCTGGTATTGATGCTCAGTTTCGGGGTTCCCCTGCCTTTTGTTTCGGCGGGGCCCTGATGATCATGGTGTTTGTCGGCGACGCCACCATGAATGGCACCATGGTCTGGGGCTACAGCCAGCTGGCCAACCCGGTTCTTTATGTATTCCCCTCTTTGTCTTTGCCGGCACATTGATGAGTGAAAGCGGCATCGCCGCAAGTTTGCTCAAATTCGTCAATATATTCGTGGGCAGGGTCAGGGGCGGCCTGGGGGTGGTGGCCACGGTCAGCTGTTCGCTCATCGGAGCCATCTCCGGCTCCGGCCTCACCGGCGTTGCGGCCACCGGCCCCATCCTTATTCCTGAGATGGCTTCCAAGGGCTATCCCAGGGCTATGCCACGGCCCTGGTGGCCAACTCCTCCATCCTGGGACTGCTGATTCCTCCCAGCGTCACCATGATCATTTACGGCTGGGTCACGGATACCTCCATCCTGGCCTGCTTTTTGGCCACCATGGGTCCGGGGCTGCTCATCACCGCATTGTTCTGCGCGGTTAACATGGTGATGGCCCGCAAATTCCCCCTGGAACTGGATCCCCCAAACCCATGGAGGAAACCGTTAAAGAGGGGGTGTCTCTTACGGCCCGGGCCATCCCCGCCCTGATCATGCCCCTGATTATCCTGGGCGGCATCTACGGCGGCATCATGACCCCCACCGAGGCGGCGGCTGTGGCCGTGATCTATGCCATTCCCGTGGGCGTGATGATCTACAAGGGACTGACCCTGAAAACCTTTTTGACCGCGGCCAAATCTTCGGCCACCGCCGTGGGCGCCATCATGGTCATGATCGTTTTTTCTCTGATGCTCAGCCAGATCTTTGTGATGGAAGATGTGCCCCAGGCCCTGGTGGAAGGGGTGTTCAAGATCACCGAAAACAAGTTCATCCTGCTTATTCTCATCAACTTCCTGCTCTTTTTGTCGGTATGATCGTCAACGACATCACCTCCATCATCCTGCTGGCCCCTTTGCTGCTGCCCCTGATGGAAGCCATCGGCGTATCCCCGGTGCAGTTTGCCGCCATCATGGGCGTGAATACCGCCATGGGCGGTGTCACCCCGCCCTACGCATCCATCCTCTACCTGAGTATGCGTATCGGCAAAACCGAGTTTTCCGAAGTGATCCGGCCGGCCATGCTGCTGATCCTCTTTGGATATGTACCCGTGGTCTTCCTGACCTCCTGGTGGCCTGATCTGTCGCTCTTCTTCCCGGGCCTCTTCGGGTACTGATAAGAATGTTGGACAACAATTAACCCCTTAATTATTAAGAAAAGGAGTCATCTAATGAAACGGAATCTTATTTTTGGTGTAATCGCTGTTGCCGCCATCTGCTTTGCAGCGGGCAGCGTAAATGCAAAAACCTGGAAAATCTCCCATCTGCGGCCCCAGGGAACCGCCATCGATAACGACCTGAAATGGTTCGCCAAAACCATCAAAGAGAAAACCGGCGGAACGATTAAGGCCAAACTCTATCCTGCCAATGCCCTGGGAGACTATACCGTGGTCCAGGAACGGGTGGCCCTGGGGGCTGTGGACATGGCCTGTCAGACCCCTTCCTCTGCTGCGGATAAGCGTTTCCAGCTGCCTTACTTCCCCTATATGTTCAAAAACTTTGCCCAGGCGGAAAAGAATTACCGGGTGGGCGCTCCCCTTCGTAAAATCGTTGAAACTCTTTATCAGGAACAGGGCATCAAGCTCCTGGCGGCCTGGCCGGTATATTTCGGCGGAATCTCCTTGAACCGTGAGCCGGTGAACCCCGGTGACCCCGAAGCTGCCAAAGGAATCAAGCTGCGGGTCCCCCCCATGAAAACCTTTCAGATGCTGGCCGATACCACCGGTTACCTGGGAACCCCCATCCCCTTTTCCGATGCCTTCACCGCCGTACAGACCGGTGTGGTGGACGGGGTCATCGGCTCCGGTGCCGAAGGCTACTACTCCTCTTTCCGGGATGTGACCAAATACTATATCCCTGCCAACACCCATTTTGAGGTCTGGTACTTCATCATGAATGAAAAATTGTTCAACAAACTTTCCGACGACAGCAAGCAGGCCCTGATGGAAGTGGCCGGTGAATTTGAAAGCCGTCGCTGGAAAGTGGTGGAGGCCGACCAGAAGGCCAACGAGCAGCGCCTGGCAGACTTCGGTGCGAAGATCGTTCCCATCACCAATGCGCAGATCGCTGCCATTGCTGCCAAGATTCAGGCAACGGTATGGCCGGAAGTCCTCAAAGACGTAGGGGAAGACTGGGGCAAAAGCGTCCTGAACCAGATCATCGAATAGCATCCTGTAAATTCGATGGGGGCCGGCGCATCCCTCTCCTGAAGCGCCGGCCCAACACTCTCCAAAAGCCCTTTATACCCGGGCTCAACCATGTTACATCAATAAAAAACACAGGCCGCTGCTGAGCAGCCGTCTATAAATCAAGGAATTATCATGAGCAACATCGCATACGGCGGAAAAAAATTTCTACGGTGCCGCAGTGGGCATCCTGATGCTGGAAACCAAATTTCCCAGAGTCCACGGGGATATCGGAAACGCCATGACCTGGAATTTTCCGGTGATGATGAAATGCGTCAAGGGCGCCTCCCTGGACCTGGTGGTGAACAAGCGGGCCGACGGCCTGCTGGACGCCTTTGTGGAAGCCGGCCTGGACCTGGTGGCCCAGGGTGCCGACGGCATCACCACCTCCTGCGGTTTCATGTCCCTGTACCAGCAGGAACTGGCCGATCAGCTTCCGGTTCCCGTGGCCTCCTCCTCCCTGCTCCAGGTCTGCCTGGTGAACCGGCTGCTGGGCCAGGGCAAACGTGCCGGTGTGATCACCGTTAAAAAGCCTCCCTGTCCAACGATCACCTCCAGGCCGTGGGGGTCCCCCTGGACACCCCCATCATGGGCGTGAAAACGGGGTGGAATTCACCCGGGCGGTCCTGGGCGACGAAGAGCGCCTGGACACCGATCTGTCCACCCAGGACCTGGTCCAGGCCGGACTTGAACTCAAGAAAAACCACCCCGACGTGGGCGCCATCGTCCTGGAATGTACCAACATGGCCCCCTATGCGGCAGCCATCCGCCAGGCCACCAACCTGCCGGTGTACACCATTTACAGCTTTATCCAGTGGTTCCAGGCCGGCCTGCTTCCCCGGCCCTTTGACCGCCCAGCTCTGGGACCCCAGAGCGGTCTAACAAGATCGTTCAACAGCATTGTTTCTCCCCTTCCCGGCCAGGAATCCTTCCCGGCCGGGGATTTATTTTCAGGGCTTGACCCCATCCGGGTTTTTGGACAGAATGCGGATATGGGGAAGGTGGATAAAAAAGATGTAAGCCGGTTTTGCATGGCCGGGGTGGATTTCAGCCGGGTGGCGTTTATGGATCTGCTCTGTGATCTGGATCTGGGCGTGCTCATGACCGACGATAAGGGCATTATGATTTTTTATAATGATGTCCAGGCGACCATTGATAAGATGGATCCGGCGGATGTTCTGGGCAAACCCATCACTGAGGTTTATAAGTACAATAACGATTCCTCCACCTGTATGCGGGTGCTGGCCCACGGCAAGCCCATCATCAATTACGCCCTGTCCTATCGCTCGGACAACGCAAATGTGGGCAATACCATACACAGTGTGTTTCCCCTGTTTCATCGGGGGAAGGTCTTTGCCACCGTCTGCTTTGTGAAAGATTACAATATTCTGGAGCGGGCCATTCCCGCATTTCTTTCTCCGAAAAACAACCGCCGGTTTGCCGATGGCACCCAATATACCTTTGCCTCCATCATCGGGTCCGACCCCGGGTTTGTGGATGCCGTAAAAACGACCAAAATGGCCGGTAATTCCCCGTCTCCGGTGATGCTTTGCGGTGAGACCGGAACAGGCAAAGAGCTGTTTGCCCAGGCCATACACAATTGTTACTGCGGGAACCAGGGCCAGTATGTGGATATCAATTGCGCGGCCATTCCCGAGAACCTCATCGAAGGCTTATTGTTCGGCACGGCCAAGGGGGCTTATACCGGGGCCGTGGACCGGGCCGGCCTTTTTGAACAGGCCAATGGCGGCACCATTTTCCTGGATGAGATCAACTCCATGCCCCTGTCTCTCCAGGGCAAATTGCTCCGGGTGATTCAGGAGAAAAAAGTGAGGCGTGTGGGCTCCCTGAAAACCATGGATCTCAACGTCAAGATCATCTCCTCGCTGAACCAGTCCCCCAGGGAGCTGGTGAGATCCGGTGCTTTCCGCATGGACCTTTTTTACCGGCTGGGCGTCATCTATATCAAGCTTCCGGCCCTGAGAAACCGCCGCCTGGATATCGAGGAATTGGGCCGGCATTTCCTTCAAAAGTACAACTGTCAGATGGGGAAAATCATTGAGAACATCGCCCCGGAGGTCATAAAATTTTATCACAACTATCGATTTCGCCATGGCCCAAGCAACAACATATTATCTTGATGTTTACCAGCAGCGCAATCCTAAGGCAAGCGCATATTACAAGTGCGTTGAAAATCATTTTGAAGAGTTGGAGCAGGCATGGGATTATATGTATAAATCCCGGTACGGCTATTGGCGGACTTATATCATGACTGTGGCGATCTTCATTTTGGTTTTGCCAGGATCCGTTGTGAAGAATGTGGACATGAGTATCTTTTGGCTTTTTCATGTAAACGCAGACATTTTTGTCCCTCCTGTCATCAGAAAAGAGTTGTTGAGTATGGAGAATGGCTTCTGAGCAATGTTTTAAAGGATGTTCCCTATAGACAATGGGTTTTCAGCATTCCTAAACGGTTACGGATTTATTTTCTTTATGACCGCAAATTACTGGCAAAACTTTCTAAATGCGCATGGAATGTTATTACAGCTTACCTCAAATCAACTGTGCCGGATAAAGATGCTGTTCCCGGCGCCAGTATTGCTGTACAGACTTACGGTGACTTTCTAAATTTCAATCCTCACCTCCACGCTATAGTTTCAGATGGATGTTTTCTGAAAGATGGCGGTTTTCAAGCTTCCCCGTTATTTACACTCGAAGATCTGGAAAAGGCTTTTCAGTATGAGGTATTAAAAATGCTCAAGAAAGAGGGCAAAATAAATGATGCCATTATCGTGAATATGCTCTCCTGGTACCATTCCGGGTTTAATGTTCATTCCGGGTTTAATGTAAGCGGTGTTTTAACCCCACTCAGACAGCGAGAGGTTCAGAGAGCATATCCTCTTTCACATTGTATGGAAGCAAAGCTTGAAAATCATCTGCCGTCATTGCTTCAGGTAGGTGCGTGAACAGGTATTTCAGATACCGGTATGGTTCAAGACCGTTGGATTTAGCCGTTTCGATCAGGCTGTAAATCACAGCACTGGCATTGGCACCTTGAACAGTATCAGAAAATAACCAGTTCTTGCGGCCTACAACAAAAGGCCGGATTGCATTTTCAACCAGGTTGTTATCCGGCCGGATGATTCCATCAATCGTGTATTTGATAAGTCGTTGCCATTGGCTGAGGGTATAATTAATCGCCTTGCCGAGCAGACTTTTGGGAGGAACCTTTTCCACCCTTGCATCAAGCCATTTTTTGAACTCGTCGAGAATAGGAACCGCCCGGGATTGTCTCCAGCCGTACAGTTGTTCCGTCGTCAATCCTTGTTCACGGGCTTCCTTTTCAATTCTATAAAGCTTGCTGATATATTTTAACGCCGTGCCGGCATTGCCTGAAGAATCCGTCTTGTTGCCAAGAGCCTTTGTTACCTCTCTAAATTTTCTGCGGGCATGAACCCAGCATCCGACATGAACAATATTCTTACTGTTATCCAGAAATCATACCCGACATACCCGTCCGTCTGGACGATGCCTTGATAGCCATTCAAAAACGACGAGGCCACATCCCCGGATCTTGTCGGGTGATATTCAAACAGGATAATAGGCCTGCCTGGGGGGCCTCCCCTGAAAAGCCACATGTAAGATTTGGATTTTTGGGGACCTTTTAATACCTGGAGAGACGTCTCATCAATACCGATCATGGGATTGGCCAGAATATCGTCCTTCATCATGCTGATGAGAATTTCACAAGCATCGGCCATCCTCATGCCCCATTTGCACATGGTTGACCGGGCAAGCACAATGCCTATCCTGGCAAACTGTTTTTCCTGGCGGTAAAACGGCAGGGCATCTGCAAATTTGGCGGTCAGGATATGGGCCAGAAGGCCGGGAGTGGCAATACTTTTAGGAATAATCTGATCCGGCATTCGGGCAATGGATACGGTGGGACCTGCATCTTCTACTCCCTGGCAGTTTTTACAGGCGTATTTATACCGGATGTTCCGGATTACCCTGACCTTGGCCGGAATGTAATCAAGCTGCTCTGAGACTTCTTCGCCACATTTGTCTTTTAAACAGCCACAATTGCATTGTCTTTCATCCTCGCTGAGTTCATGAACAACATCTATACGGGGAAGATCCGCCGACAGGGGTTTGCGGCCGCGTTTTTTCGGGTATGTCCGGTAATGGTCACGGTTTCCGGTTCCTCCAGGATTGGAAGATCAGGTTCCGGCATATCGAAAAGAGACATTTGCTTATCATCTTTAGGTGTTTTTTCTGATTTGCGGCCAAAAAGCCTGTTTTGCAGCGATTTGATCTGCTCTTGAAGAATTTTGTTTTCATCAAACAAATTCAGAGCAATTTCTTTAACTTCATCCAGGCTTTGAGTGTCTTTGAGCTTGTCTCTTGTCATGCGCTGTATATATCATAACCACGCGGTTTTTCATAGCTTTAGCTTCAAAAAATCATAGAATATTTCAAAGGTTTATGGGCTTGACTGATATTCAAACCCTCGACTAGCCAGGACAGTTCTCGACCGGAGATATTTAAGACGTCCGTTGAGGATCCGGGCCATTTGAACCGGTCTTTTTCAA
>LQAI01000112.1_pt1 | contig 20667 bp, 26 predicted proteins | sample 1535821 | NCBI WGS metagenome assembly LQAI01 (sample SAMN04331586, study PRJNA305678) | bioreactor metagenome | isolation source: bioreactor_5 inoculated with Wadden Sea sediment 1st replicate of a... | place: Germany:Bremen | reverse complement strand
GTGTCCGCGGTGACAACGGTTCCCTCTTCGGCGCCCCGGTAGGCAAGGGTCATGGCCCTTTCGTTGGTTGAGGAGATCACCGGGTGATACTCGATGGTCCTGCCCATAAAAGCGGTGTTAAGCATCGCCGACAGTACCTCGGGGGAGGGGGTGTCCGGAATTCCTGTGAGGCGGTAGCCCCTGTTGGTGGAGGAGGATATCTCGAAGCCCGCCCGGCGGAGGGCGTCTATGTGCTTCCATACACCCGCCCTGGTGATGCCCAGCCTTCCGGCTATCTCCTCACCGGACACGAATGTGTCCGCGGCACTGAGACAGCCCACTATCTGACCTGCGGTTGAAGTCATTTCCACCCCCCTTCTGTGCCGGGAAAAATAGGCCATGGAACAGCGGTTTGTCAACCAGTTTCACCGGCGGGTTTACATTACGCCTCCCGGGGATTTTTTTCTTATACTTGAACCCACGAGGGGAGGCTCAGGTGCTTTCAGTGAAGGACTTTTCCGTTGCCGCCGGGGGCAGGACCCTCTTCTCCCGGTTCAGCATCACCCTCGAGCCAGGTGAAAGGGTTGCCCTCTGCGGCCCTTCGGGAAGCGGCAAGACCACACTCCTCAGGGCGGTGGCGGGCCTTATCGATCCCATCTCAGGCAGCATTTCCATAGACGGGGTTTCCCCTGAGGAATCAGGCTGGCCGGAGTTCAGGCGAAGGGTGGTCCTGGTGGACCAGAGGCCGGTCCTTCTTCCCGGTTCCGTGGAACTCAACCTCTCACTTCCCTTTACCTACAGGACCGCCGGGGAGGACAGCTTCCCCAGGGATGAGGCGGTATCCCTCCTTGAAACCTTCGGAGTCTCCTCCGCCAGGTTCTCCCAGGATGCCCGGTCGCTCTCACAGGGTCAGCAGCAGAGGGTCTGCCTGGTGCGGGCCTTCCTTCTGAAGCCCCGGGTCCTCCTTCTTGACGAGCCCACCAGCGCCCTGGACCCTGAAGCGGTTTCATCGGTGGAGGGTTCCCTTACCGGGGAAACGGAAAAAAGGGGTCTCGCGGCCCTGGTGGTGACCCACAGCACCGGTCAGGCGGGCAGGCTCTGCCACAGGACCGTGGACCTCACCGATTTCGGGGCGGTGGCGGATGTCGGCTGAGAACACGGTAATAGACCTTTCCACCGGTGATGTGGCCATAGCCGCCGGGCTGGTCCTTATCTCCGGGGAATAAGCCTGGCCCTGAAGCTGAACATGGAGAAAAAGCTGGCCCTTGCTTCCTTCAGGACAGTGGCCCAGCTTCTTCTCATCGGTTTCGTTCTCCAGAAGGTCTTTGAGATAAGCACCCTCCTCGCCCTGGTCCCTGTGATACTCCTCATGCTTCTCACAGCGGCCCACACCGCCGCGGGCAGGCCGTCGAAGAGCTACAGGGGAATGGGACCCCTGGCATTCTGCGTAATGGGCGTGACCAGCCTGGCGGTTACCATAACCGCCACCGGGCTCATTATCGGAGTTGAGCCCTGGCACCGCCCGGGATACCTGATCCCCCTTCTGGGAATGGTCCTGGGAAACACCATGAACGGCATATCCCTTTCCACCGACCACTTCCTGGAGAGCCTCTCCGAACGCCGGCAGGAGGTGGAGATGGAGCTGGCCATGGGAGCCTCCCGCTGGGAAGCCGCCAGAAGACCTGTGGCCGAGGCGGTACGCAGGGGAATGATCCCCATCATCAACAGCATGATGGTGGTGGGGGTGGTATCACTTCCGGGAATGATGACCGGCCAGATACTCGCCGGCACCGATCCAGCGGTGGCTGTGAAGTACCAGATCATGATAATGTTCATGATAGCCGCCGGGGCCTCCCTTGGCTCCATGGGAATGGTGCTGCTCTCCTTCAGAAGGCTTTTCAACAGCAGACATCAGCTCCTTGCGGAAAGAATTACAGGCAGACGGAACTGACCCCCGGGCAAAGACCTGATAACTACAAGCGCCGCAGCAACATGAACGGGCTAACCACTTTGCTCGAAAATCGCTAGATTCTCGCCGCTGATACCCTACCATCCGAAGGAGAGTTGCTGCCGATGAAAAAGATCACCAGGAACGCCATAGTCCCCAGCTCGGCATACTCGGTGCCGGGGAAGCTGGTGAGGAACTATGTGTCCCTGCCCGACAGGATCCCCCGTTCAGGAGATATGATCTACGGGGAGATAGTCTCCCTGGGTTTCCACACCTCGCTGGAGAGCGTTTCCGCAAGGATACACACCATACACGACAGGACCAGGGCTGTGTTCGTGTTCGGTAACAGATATGCCCCGGACCACTACGAGGGGCTTGTGCCGGAAAAACCCTTCGGAACCGTGGACATGCTGGCCCGGAGCGGCATCGTTGGGGAAATGCTTAACCACAACGAACTCATCCCCTCACCGACCAGGGTGAGAATACTTGGCTATGTCTGCGACTCACAGATGAATGTGGTCAACACCACCGACCATGTCCTCATAACACCCAGAAGGGTGGAGAGAACCGGCCCCGGCGCAAGGCTCATACTGTGCGTGGGCACAGCGATGAACTCCGGGAAAGCTACGCCGCCGCCGCCTGCTGCTACGCAATTTCATCCATGGAGAGGAAGGTACGGGCGGCGAAGCTCACCGGCACCGCCAGCCTGAAGGACGTTCTTCTCATGCAGGACTGCGGTGCCCAGAAGGTGGTGGACTTCACCTTTTTCGGCCATCCCTCCACATACATGCTGGACGAGGACGAACTTCTGCGGATCTTCCATTCCGTGGACCTGAAGTACGGCAACAACCCCAGGAACTACATAGTGATAGAGCTGGCCGACGGCATTTTTCAGAGGGAAACCGCAATGCTGCTGAACCATCCCGATGTTCAGAAAAGGATACACCGGCTCATACTCTGCGCATCGGACGCAGCCGGTGTCGCCGGGGGTCTCGGCATGCTCCGGAGCACCTTCGGCCTGGTTCCCGACGCCATAAGCGGGGTCTGCTCCAGTTCGCCCCTTGCCATAAGGGAGATAGGAAGCTTCACCGACCTGCCTGTGCTCAAGAGCGTGGAGAGGGATTACAAAGCCATATACAGCCTCATTAAGTAGCCTGCGGAGCAGTTTCAGGCCAACCGGAACACAGGGCTGGAACATTTACGATGGCTTACTTATACTAACTTGTAACTTCAGCGGGAAAGGAACCCTCATGCCCGGGGATGCAGGCAGGTCTATTCTCAGGATCCTTGGAGCTGTCTCGGGCAGGCTGCTGGGAATAGCCGGCGTTATCTCAGCCGGCTGCTACCAGGCTGCTGAGCCTACGTACGGCGTTCCTTCTTTGAACATCACACTTACAGGAACAGTAAGGTCCTCCGCTGACAGCAGTTCTATAGAGGGGATCTATTTAAGGGTGTTCTCCCCCATGGGCTCAGTTTTCACAGGGGACGAGACCCTGACCGACCAGAACGGTGCCTATCATATCGAGGTGGAAGACTACGGTTTCTACGACACCGATTCCATAGGCATTATCGCCGACGACATCGACGGCGAACTGAACGGTCTCTTCCTTAGTTCCGATACGGTGGCAGCCGTTCTTCAAACCGGGGAACAGGTCATCTCCACTGATGTTATTCTTGATCCGGAGGACAGGTAATGGCCCGGAAAGCGGGAAGAAATATTCTGAAATTCATCGGCTGGCTCTCCGGGACCATTCTGGGAGCCTTGGGGTGATAACCTCAGGGTGCGGGCATGATCCTGTTGCCTACGGACTGCCTCCTTCGGTTTACATTTCCGGAGATGTGAAGTCCGGCGATGAGGGCATCCAGGGCATTCAGGTAAGGATGCTAAGCGCCGACGGTTCCCAGGTATTCGATTCGTTCCTTTCGGACCAGTATGGAAACTACTGGCTGGAGGAGGAAGTGGATGTGTTCTCCCTGCCGGATTCGATGAGGGTGGAGGCTGCGGACATCGACGGGGCTCAGAACGGTTCTTACCTCCCGGCAGATACCCTTGTTCATGTGGAGTTTCAGCAGACATCGGCACCTGACATATACATTCATGTGGATTTCGACCTCGTTCCCGAAGAAGAGTAGCCATTGCCGGACCTGAAGCCAGACCTGAAGAAGCAGTTCAAGCTGGAGCTTTTCAGGCACCACAAACAGATTCTTACCGCCATTCACGACCTTAACTACCTGTTCTGGGAATGCACCCTCAGGTGCAACATGAACTGCGGTCACTGTGGAAGTGACTGCTTCTCGGCTTCAGCTGTTCCGGACATGCCGGCGGAGCACTTCCTGAAGGTGCTGGAATCCATCAGGGAGAAGATGGACCCCGGTAAGATCACCATAGCGATAACCGGCGGCGAACCCATAATGAGAAAAGACCTGGAGAGCACCGGAGAGGGCATTGCCAGAATGGGGTTTCCCTGGGGGTATAGTCAGCAACGGCTGGGCCCTGGACAGAAAGAGGATGAACAGCCTTCTGAGCTCGGGGATGAAGAGCCTCACTGTGAGTCTCGACGGCCTGGAAGACTCCCACGAGTGGCTGCGGGGAAAGAAGGGCTCCTTTCGCAGGGCGGTGAGTGCACTTCGTTGCGCAGCAGGAAGTTCCCTCCCCATCTTCGACGCCGTAACCTGCCTTACTCAGCGGAACTTCGACCAGCTTCCAGATGTAAGGGACCTTCTCACGGGCATAGGGGTGAAGAGATGGCGGCTCTTCAGCATCTTTCCCAGAGGAAGGGCAGAAGGACAGCCCGAGATGAAACTCACCGGGACTCAGCTCCGTGAAGTGATGCTCTTCATAAGAGAAACCCGTCAATCGGGAACCATCCACGTCTCATACAGCTGCGACGGCTTCCTGGGAAGTTTCGAGAGGGAGGTGAGGGACGACTTCATGTTCTGCAGGGCAGGAATTGGAGTGGCTTCTGTTCTCATCGACGGTTCCATATCCGCATGCCCCAGCCTCCGCAGCGACTACATTCAGGGAAACATCTACCGGGACGATTTTCTGGATGTATGGGAAAACCGCTTTCAGGTCATGAGGAACAGAGAATGGGCCAGAACAGGGGTCTGTGCCTGCTGCCGCTACTGGAAGTGGTGTCTGGGCAACGGGCTTCATCTCCGTAACGAGAAAACCGGAGAACTCCTCATGTGCCAGCTTCGGGACATGGAGGAGTTTACGGATACGGCGGAATGATCCCTGTCCTTCAATCACCGGCGATCAGCATCACCCTGTAACAGGACTGCGAACCGCCACCGGACGAATACCTCCGTTGTTACGTGGATTTCATGTGGATATGTTCACCGTGAAGCGCACTTTTAACGATGGAGGTATTTCCATGTTCAGGCTGGCATTGCTGTTCCTTCTGGTTTTCGCCATGGCAACCGCCATGGGTTCACACCCCCCTCCTTCGCCAGGGATGTAACCATACCCCCCCGGACCAGATCGGTCCCGATGTCAGGATAGCGGACCCGGCTGTGCCCCTGGAGCCCCCGGACGACCCCCAGGTGGGAGATTCCTGGGTATGGTGGCTGTGGACCTGGCAGCCCATGCCCCCCCACTTCGAGGAGCATGTCTGCACCATAAGGGGAAAGACCGACAGGGGATATGTGGTGGTGAAGGATTCCGAATGGCTGGTCTCAATCGATCAGGACGATGTGGATGCCATCCTTGAACACTGGGAGAACAGCAGCCCGGGGCCCTACCCCGACCAGGGTATATACGAGATAGACAGCCTCGCCTTCGGAACACCTCCGGACGAGCTGGACGACGACCCCAGGATCTACCTCATGTGGTACGATTTCGAGATTGCCGCCGATGGCTTCTTCTTCTACTTCGACCAGTATCCCGAGGGAACCTATCCAGGCTATCACAGCAACGAGTGCGAGGTGCTCTACCTGAACACCACCAGCACCGGCGGCCCCTCCGGGAACTACATGCACGGGGTGATAGCCCACGAGTTCGAGCACCTCATTCACTGGAAGTACGACGAGAACGAAACCTCATGGGTGGACGAGGGCATGGCGGAACTGGCCATGTACTTCTTTGGCCACCCGGATAACATCTCCGCCTTCAACTCCTCGCCGGACAACGATCTTACCCAGTGGGACGGCGGATGGGCCGACTACATACAGACCTATCTATGGACACTCTACTTCTTTGAAAGGTACGGGGGCCATGAGACCATTTACGCCGTGGTCCACGAGCCTGCCAACTCCATGGCTGGCTACGACGCTGTTCTGGACCAGTTCGGCTATACGGAGAACACCGGGGATATCTTCGCCGACTGGACCGTTGCCAACTTCCTTGACGACTCCTCAATTGCAGACGGCCGCTACGGCTACCAGGGTGAGGAGCTGCCCCCCTTCAGCACCGCTGGGAACTACTCCTCCTATCCCGTTACCGCCACAAAAACGGTGAACAGCTGGGCCGCCGACTACTACAGGTCCAGGACATCCCCTTCGAAGCCATGGAACTGGGTTTTGACGGCTCCGACGACAACTCCTTCGCCCCCAGGGCCCTGGTGCTCCACCCCTCAGAACCCACAGAGGTGGTGGAGTTTCCACTGGAGGCCTCCACCCAGAGCGGAAGTATCGAAGTGAACGGCCTCTCACCGGAGGACCAGGTGATCCTGGTGGTTGCCTCGGTGTCCTCCACCGGGGGGAACCAGTATCAGTTCACCGCCGGCGAGGCCCTGGGCATTTCCCCAGGGGATGAACCCGCACCCGGCCTTTCAATAGCCTCCCTGGAAAGCCCGGCCCGGGGAAGGGCTTCCTTCTCGGTGAGCTGGCCCGGCGGAGAACCGCCCTCGGTACAAATATTCGATCTCAGGGGGAGGTTAGTGGGAAACCCGGGTGTAAACCCCGGGGGAATTGCCGAATGGACGCCGGGGAAACAGCCTCCGGCGTGTACTTCGCCAGGGCCGTGCATGAGAGCGGAGTAGCCTCCACAAGGCTGGTGTTGCTTCCATGACCGCCGTTCACCTGAACGGGAACTACTCCGCCGAAGACATCCTCTCACTGGAAGGGCTCACCGGAGGAAAGTTCTCCTTTACCTCGGGAAAGCTGGCCGGCCCGGTCCGGTGCCATGTACTGGTGGCCGGACGGGTCACCGAAGACCAGCTTGCCATGTGCCAGGGACTCCGGTTGGTGGTGGTTCCCTACGCGGGGATTCCCGAGACCACCCGAAGGGCCCTGGAGGGCCATCCGGAGATACGCCTTGAGAGCATTCACCACAACGCCGTATCCGCCTCGGAGATGGCCGTGGCCCTGATGCTGGCCGCGGCGAAGCTCCTCATACCGTCGGACACCGCCCTGCGGAGGAACGACTGGTCCCCCAGGTACAGGCCCGAGGGGCTTCTGGTGGAGGACAGCAGGGTCACTGTACTGGGCTTCGGAGCCATAGGAAGCAGGGTGGGAAGGATCTGCCGTGCAATGGGGGCTTCGGTCAGGGGTATATCCAAAACCCGTCGGGAGGGGTTATACACACCGGATGATCTCCATTCCCTTCTCCCTGAAACGGACATACTTGTGGTCTGCGTTCCCCTCACCAGCGAAACAGAGGGAATGATAGGCTTCCGGGAGCTTTCCCTTCTTCCCCGGGGCTCGGTGCTGGTGAACGTGGCCAGGGGGCCGGTGGTGGATGAGCAGGCCCTCTATGAAAGCCTCAGGTCCGGTCACCTGGCAGGGGCGGGTATCGATGTGTGGTACAGCTATCCCGACCGGGAAGGAAAGAAGACCGATACCCCACCATCCCGTTTCGATTTCGCATCCCTTCCCAATGTGGTGATGAGCCCCACAGGGGAGGGGCCTTCGGACTTCCGGAAATAGAGAGGCGAAGGCTTGAGCACCTGGCGGAAGCCCTGATCCGGCTGGCCGGTGGAGAGCAATAGGGCATCCCTTATATTAGCCTGGCAATACCCCGAATGAATACTGGAGGAGAAAATGAGCAGTTTTGAGAACGTAACGATAATCAAAGAGGCCAACATCTACTTCGACGGCAGCGTGTCCAGCAGGACAGTGCTGTTTCCAGACGGCACAAGGAAGACCCTTGGAGTAATGCTTCCCGGGGAGTACCAGTTCGGAACCACCTCCCACGAGATAATGGAAATACTGTCAGGCGAGCTTCAGGTAACCCTCCCGGGCTCCAAAGCTCCCATCTTCGTCAAGGGCGGTGATGTCTTCGAGGTTCCGGCGAACAGGTCCTTCACCGCAAGTGTGCTGAAGATCACCGACTACTGCTGTTCCTACCGCGCGGTTTAGTCCCATGAAGGGAATGAACATCACCGGTTACTCGAAACTATTCACCGGCTATACCGAACTCAGGGTCCAGGAGAACCGCTCCACGAACATCGCCATCGTGGACGGCACCCTCATGGGGAACAGCCGAAGCACAGAGAGCGGCGTTTCCGCAAGGTGCTGGAGGAACGGTTCCTGGGGGATGGCCTCAAGCCCTGAGCTTGATTCACGGTCCATCAGCCATGTTATCAGAACAGCCGCCGGCAACGCAGCCTTCCTCAACGACAAGAGGGGAAGGGGAATAGGAGACCTGCCCGGTGTCTCAGCCTCCGGGGAGTGGGACCATTCCTACAGGGCACCGACCCACCCGGAAGCAGATGATCGAGTTCCTGAAGGAACTGGATTCATACATCGAGAAGAATTTCACGGGCTCTCCTCCAGGTCGGTGGGCCTCAGGTCACTGGACATGGAGAAGCGGATACTCACCTCCACCGGCTCCAGCGCCTGGTCACTGATACCCCGGACCATCATCTATGCCGTTCTTACGGCGGACAGCCCTCGGGCCCGGTGAAGATAGCAGAGTCCATGGGCGGCCGGGGGCAGCCCGGGGACTATGTGAAGGACCCCGGACCCTTCTTCGTGAAGTTGGACAAAGCCTATCAGCATCTTCAGAAAAAGGTTGAAGGGGTCCATCCCGCCCCGGGAATGGCCGACTGCATCCTCGACGCCGACCTTGCGGGAATACTCTCCCACGAGGCCATAGGCCACACCACCGAGGCGGACCTGGTGAGGGGAGGTTCCGTGGCCGGGGATCACATGAACCGGCTGGTGGCGAGCCCCCTGATCACCCTGGTGGACTATGCCAGTGAAGCCGGTGGAGAAACCTGCCCGGTTCCGGTGTATGTTGACGACGAGGGAACCCCGGCAAAGGATGTGAAGATCATAGAGAAGGGAGTTCTCAGGAGCTTCCTCCACAGCCGGGAGACCGCCCTTGAGTTCGGAGTAGAGCCCACCGGCAACGCAAGGGGCTTCAGGTTCAGCGACGAACCCCTCATAAGGATGAGGAACACCGCCATAGTCCCCGGCGAGAGCACCCTTGAGGAGATGATCTCATCCATAGACAATGGCTACTACCTCATGAAATCCAGCAACGGTCAGGCCGACTCCACCAGCGAGTTCATGTTCGGTGTCACACTGGGCTACGAGATCAGGGGTGGAAAACTGGGCCGTGCCCTGAAGGACATGACCATCTCAGGAGTAGCCTTCGATGTCCTGAAAACCGTCTCGGCGGTTTCCGGTGACATGAAATGGGAGTGCGGAGGCATGTGCGGAAAGAAACAGCCCATACCGGTTGGAATGGGCGGGCCAGCGGTGAAGTGCCGGGTCAACATAGGAGGCAAATGATGGAACAACCCGGCGGACTCACAAAGGAATGTGTGGACTCCCTGCTGAAGGCGGGGATGGAAAAGGCCGAGGCTTCACTGGACCTCACCAGGAAGACCGAGCTCAACCTCGAAGGGGGTAAGTTCTCCCTGATGCGGACCACCGAGGACGTTGCCTTAAGCTCACGGGAATAAAGCAGACCAGGCGAAGCCACACCACACTGAACAAAACAGATGATGCAGCGGTGACCGAGGCGGTTGCCCGGCTGGTGGAAATGGTGGACTCCGGGGAAGAGGACCCCGCCGTTGACATATCCCCCCATCAGGAAAGCGAAAGCTTCTCCCGGGGGCCGGATCAGCCAGACCGAGACCTGATGTACGAAAGGCTCAGCCGGTTCGCAGAAAGAACGGCAAAGAGATACCCTTCTCTGATCCTGGAACAGGCCATCCTTGACCACACGGCGGAAAAGAGCGTTTACAGCAACTCCAACGCCGCCGCCTTCGACTCCACAAGGGGCTCCTACAATATCTTCGCGATGTTCACCAGCAAGGATGGCGCCGGCACCTCCTCCTTCAACTACTCCATGGTCACCACCGAGAGCCTTGAAAAGGAGATATGGGAAATGGGCACCGTGGACACCCTCATGGAGCAGTCCACGGAGCAGACCGCCACCAGGGCGGTTCCCAGGACATTCACCGGAGATTTGATCGTTACACCGGACTGCCTGGCTGATTTCGTCAGGGCCGCGGCTCCCACCTTCGGGACTATGCCATGATGACCGGCACATCCTTATACAAGGACTCCCTGAACAAGAGCGTTGCCAACGAAGGTTTCACACTCAGGTCCATGCCTGTCCACGACGACCTCCCCGGGGGATACTTCTTTACGGATGACGGCTTCAGGGCAGAGAATTCAACCATCATCGAAGGGGGCGTCCTCAGATCCTTCCTGCTGAGCCTCTACGGTTCCAGGAAGACCGGCCTTGACAGGTCCGCCAATACCGGGGGCATCTACGTGGTTGACCCCGGGACCGACAGCTTCAGCAACATGGTCAAGTCGGTGGACAGGGGACTTCTGCTCTGCCGTTTCTCCGGGGCAACCCCGCAGGCAACGGCGACTTCTCAGGTGTGGCCAAGAACAGCTACTACATAGAGGACGGAGAGATAAGGTATCCCGTGTCGGAGACCATGGTGGCCGGTAACATCGGCGAAATGCTGAGGTCCATAAAGGCCATCTCCACAGAAAGGGTGAACAACGGATTCAGCATCTATCCCTGGATGACCTTCTCCGGGATCACAGTTTCGGGAAAGTAGGAGGTAACGCCCCGGTCCGCCGGGGCGGCTGATATGAGACCCTTCTTGCTGATATGCCTCGTGGTCTGGGGAAGCTCCTCCGCCCTCGGCCGCCACAGCTGGACAGGCGTGGGCAGGGTGGTTGCCCTGGGCGATGTCCACGGCGACTTCCGGAGATTCGTGGAGGTGCTGCGCCACGCAGGCCTCATCGACCTGGAAAAGAACTGGTCCGGTGGCAAGACCCACCTGGTGCAGACCGGGGACCTGCTGGACAGGGGCCCGGACTCCCGGGCGGTGATGGACCTTCTCATGAGGCTTGAGAAGCAGGCGCCCCTCCAGGGCGGAGCTGTCCACTGCCTCATCGGCAACCACGAGGCAATGAACCTCACAGGCGACTACAGATATGTAAGCGAAGGGGAAGCCGCTTCCCACGGAGGAATGAAGCAGCTTGCCAGGAACATGGGACCCCGGGGGAGATATGGAGGGTGGATACTGGAGCACAACGCCGTGGTAAGGATCAACAACGCTGTCTTCCTCCACGCCGGCATATCCCAGCCCTTTTCGGAAGCCTCCATCGCCGGACTGAACGAAATGGTGCACAAAGCTCTCCTGGAACGGGACGGTTCCCATGAGGTACTCCGCGGCGACGGCCCTTTGTGGTACCGTGGTCTCACCGGAGACAGGTCCTCCGGGGTGGAACGGGGGCTCCAGCGGTTCCTCGAGGGCGCCGGGACGGACTTTGCGGTAACAGGGCACACCGTCACCGACGGGGGCATAGAGACCCGCTTTTCCGGAAGGGTGGTTATGATAGACACCGGCCTGTCCGGTCAGTACGGCGGTCCGGGGATGTACATAGTGCTGGATGACAGGGGTTTCAAGGCAGTTGACCCCGGAGGGGCTGAATGGCGGTAAAGGGTATAGGGATCGACCTCGTTGAGATCGACCAATTCAGGAAAAAGCTGTCCGAGGACCTTATCAGAGAGGTCTTCCTTCCGGATGAGATAGAATACTGCCGCTCACAGGTCCGCTACTGGGAGAACTTCGCCGGAAGGTTCGCCGCCAAGGAAGCGGTCTTCAAGGCCCTGGGCCTTGGGCTCTCCTCCGGGCTCCGTTTTCGTGACATCGAGGTTATCAGGTGCCCGATGAAGGGCTCCATTTCGGTGAAGCTCCACGGCGTTGCGCTGAAAGCCGCCGGTGAGATGGGTATAACCGGGCTGTCCGTTTCCATCAGCCACACACGCCGGGCAGCCATCGCCCTGGCGGTGGCGGAAACAGCCTAGACATACCGCCCCGGTTCGGTTATTTGTACTCCATACATATTTCCGCCGCAGAATCAAATCCAATGGAGGCGGGTGCCTGCCCGGCTCCACAGAGCGAGAGGGGCTGTTTTGAGCAACATCGGATCCTATGAAAAGAGAAAAGAGGATTTCAGCTGGGACATAGCCAAAGAGGTGATGGACTGGAAGGAAGGCGAAGTGCTGAACATAGGCTCCATATGTTCAGACCGCGTCTGCGCCAGGGGGAACGGCGATAAGAAGGCCCTGATCTGGCAGGGCTTCGGAGGGAAGAAGAGAACCTACACCTTCAACGACATAAGGGTCCTCTCCAACGGCTATGCAAGGTTCCTGCAGGAACAGGGAGTGAAGCCCGGGGACAGGGTATGCATCTTCATGGACAAGATACCCGGCCTCTACATCTCATTCCTGGGGATCCTGAAGACCGGCGCCGTGGCCCAGCCGCTGTTCTCCGCCTTCGGCGACGAATCCCTCGAGGTCCGCCTGGCAAGCGCCGGGACAAGCGTCATCCTCACCACCCAGAAGCACGTTAAAAAGGTAAGGAAAATTCAGGACAGGCTTCCCTCCCTCAGGAAGATAGTTGTCATCGAGGGCAAGCCCGAGAGGCTCAAGGAGGGTGAGATATTCTTCGATGTGGAGGAGGCCCCAAGGGTTGAGGAGTTCGAGGGCTACCAGTCCGGCCCTGAGACACCCTCGGTGCTCCACTACACCTCAGGCACCACCGGGCAGCCCAAGGGCGCCCAGCATGTTCACAGCTCCGTATGGGGCCAGGCCCTTACCACCTCCTGGGTGCTGGACCTGAAGGAAGACGACGTCTACTGGTGCACCGCCGACCCCGGCTGGGTCACGGGAACCAGCTATGGAATAATCGGCCCCTGGAGCCTGGGCGCCACCCAGTGCGTACTCGACTCCGGCTTCACCAGCGCCGCCTGGTACCAGTTCATACAGGACAACAAGGTAACCGTCTGGTACTCCGCCCCCACCGCCATCCGCTCCCTCATGAGGGACGGCGACGAGCTGGTGAAGCAGTTCGACCTCTCCAGTCTTCGCAACCTGGCCTCCGTGGGCGAGCCCCTGAACGCCGAGGCGGTCATCTGGAGCGAAAAGGTCTATGGCCTTCCATTCCACGACACCTTCTGGCAGACCGAGACCGGGGCCATGATGATCACCAACTTCCCGGGAATGAAGATCAAGCCCGGTTCCATGGGCAAGCCCTTCCCTGGCATCGAGGCCGGCATACTGGACCTGAACACCCATGAACCGGTGCAGGAACCCGGCACCGTGGGTCTCATTGCCTTCAGGCCCGGCTGGCCCTCCATGTTCCGCACCTACCTCAACCAGCCGGACATCTACAGAAGCAAGTTCGTGGGGGCGAAGCCCAAGGCCCAGCCCGACGAACTCCGGACAGACGAGTCCCTCTGGTATGTATCCGGGGACAGGGCAAGCTTCGACAAAGACGGCTACTACTGGTTCGTGGGCCGGGACGACGACGTGATAAACACCGGAGGCCACCTGGTGGGCCCCTTCGAGATCGAAAGCGCCCTTGTTGAGCACGAGGCAGTGGCAGAAGCCGCCGCCATCGGCAAGCCCGACGAGGTGAACATGGAGGTGGTGAAGGCCTTCGTTACACTCAACCCCGGCTATGAACCCTCCGACGACCTGGAACTCAGCATCATGAACTTCATAAGGAAAAGGCTTTCTCCACTGGCCATGCCCCAGGAGATAGAATACAGCAAGAAGCTTCCCAAGACCCGTTCAGGAAAGATCCTCAGAAGGTATCTGAAGGCTCTGGAATGGGGTCAGGAAGTTGGAGACCTCTCAACACTTGAGGACGACTAGGAAAGGAACCGCCATGGCAGACGAAATGAAAGATGTTGTGCTGGAATATGTGATCGACGAGTATGTGGACGAGGAAGACGAGGACGAAGTGGGTTTCGACACCCCCCTGATCTCCTCGGGTATCGTTGACAGCTTCTCCATGGTCTCCCTGAAGGTCTTCCTCGAGAAGAAGTACAAGATAAGCCTTCCGGACAGCGAGGCCACGCCGGAGGCATTCGACACCGTTAACAGCATCTGTGAACTCGTGAAGAAGCATCAGGGCTGACGGGGGGAAAAATGGCATATACCGACAAAGCAAGGAAACAGTACCAGGAGCAGATAGAGGAGATCAAGTCCAAGGGCCTCTACAAGGAGAAGCGGTTCATCTGCTCTCCCCAGGACGCCGCCATCAGGGTGGAGTATCCTGAAGGAGCCCCCCAGGAACAGGTCCTCAACTTCTGTGCCAACAACTACCTGGGCCTCTCCAGCCACCCCGAGGTGGTAAAGGCCGCCCACGAGGGGCTGGACCAGCGCGGGTACGGAATGAGTTCAGTCCGGTTCATCTGCGGCACCCAGGACATCCACAGGGAACTCCAGGACAGGATGTCGGAATTCCTGGGCATGGAGGACACACTCCTCTTCCCCAGCTGCATGGACGCCAACTCCGGAGTATTCGAAGCCGTACTTGAAGAGCAGGATGTCATCATCGCCGACAGGCTCATCCACGCCTCCCTGGTGGACGGCATCAGGCTCTGCAGCGCCCAGTACGACACCTTCAAGCACATGAACATGAAGCACCTCAGGAAAAAGCTCGAGCTTCACAGCGACAAGCGCCATGTCCTCGTTGTCACCGACGGCGTGTTCTCCATGGACGGCGACCTGGCACCCCTCGACGAGATGTGCGACCTCTGCCAGGAGTACGGAGCCATGATCCTCGTTGACGATTCCCACGCATCAGGCTTCATCGGCAAAACAGGCCGTGGAACCCACGAGCACTTCAACTGCATGGACAAGGTGGACATCATCACCACCACCTTCGGCAAGGGTCTGGGCGGCGCCTCCGGCGGCTGCGTATCCGGCAGAAGGGAACTGGTCGAGCTCTGCCGCCAGAAGGCAAGGCCCTACCTCTTCTCAAACTCCATGGCCCCTCCCATAGTGAACGCCTCCATCAAGGTGCTCGACCTCATAAGCAAGAACACCGAGCTCCGCGACAAACTCGAGTGGAACGCACAGTACTTCCGCAAGGGCGTTGAGGACGCCGGCCTCTGCGTAAGACCCGGCAACACCCCCATCGTCCCCGTCATGCTCTACAACGCCAAGCTGGCCAACGACATGTCCCGGGACATGTACGCCGAGGGCATCTATGTGATAGGCTTCTTCTTCCCGGTGGTTCCCGCCGGAGCCGCCCGAATAAGGGTGCAGCTCTCAGCCGCCCACACGAAGGAGCACATCGACAAGGCAGTGAAGGCCTTCACCAAGGTCGGCGAGAAGTACGGCATACTCGGCCTCGACAAGAAGGGCATCATAGACAAGTACGGCATGTAGAAATCGAAGGGAAAGCTGATTTCCCCGATGGACGCAGCGAACAAAGCGATAGTACGCAGCGAACCAGCGCACAGAACAAAGGCAGAGAACCAAAACGCAGCGAACAAAGCGATAGTACGCAGCGAACCAGCGCAGAGAACCAGGGCAGCGAACAAAGCGATAGAACACATAGAACAAAGCGATATTGCACAGATGACCAGCACAGAAGACCAAAGCAGCGACCGATCAAAAGCGACCGAGCAGAAGCGAGGGATCAGAACCAGGGAACAACGCGACGGTTCAAAGCGACGGTTCAAAGCGAAGGAACATAGCCAGGGAACAACGCGACGGTTCAAAGCGACGGTTCAAAGCGACGGAATAGAGCGACGGAATAGAGCGAGAAGAAGGGGAGCCCCGGCTCCCCTTCTTCGAGAAGGGAGAGCACATGACCGAGGCTAAGCTGGCCAATCCGGCCCCCTGGGCCTGATGGGCTTCGGGATGACCACGGTCCTTCTGAACATTCACAACGCGGGGTTTTTCCCCATGGACACAATGATACTCGCCATGGGCATCTTCTACGGAGGCCTGGCCCAGATATTCGCCGGCATAATGGAGTTCAAGAAGGGCAACACCTTCGGCACCACCGCCTTCACCAGCTACGGATGCTTCTGGCTCACCCTGGTGTTCATGATACTCAGAGGCGGGGCCGACAGGGTCTTCATGGGCTGGTATCTCTTCATGTGGGGTCTTCTCACATTCGTACTCTGGTTCGGAACTTTCAAGACCAACCGGGCGCTCCAGACGGTCTTCTTCACACTCACCCTCCTCTTCTGGCTCCTGGCCATCGGACACTGGTTCGAAATGCCGAAGGTTTTCAACCAGCTCACCGGCTTCGAGGGAATAATCACAGGACTTTCTGCCATCTACCTCGCCGCCGCCGAGGTGATCAACGAGAGCAAGGCACGGATGGTCCTTCCCATAGGCGTCAGGTAAGAAGTAGACGGAAAATGAAGAAAGAAGTAGATTAGCCCCATGGAAAACATTACAGCATACACCAACAACTGTTGTACCGCCGACATCACTGATTCGGGATGGGGTCTATGCTGTAGGTAACCACTGAGAAAAGCAAACAGTGCCCGTGGCCGAAAAGCCGCGGGCCTTTTTTTCAGGTAAGAAACACCACGGGAAATAGGAGGCCAACAACCGGACCAACCCGAACCCTCCCATCCCCCAACAACAGCGTCGGATCAACGGAACAGATGCGCGTTGACCCTGCAGAACGTACCGGGAACAACCGCAGAAGAACTAAGCAAAGGAAAGGAAAACGATGACAGCAACCGGAAGTCTTCTGGGTTCCATCGGGGGCACACCCCTGGTGGAGCTGACAGGCATGAGACCTGAGAACGGAGCCAGGATACTCCTCAAGCTCGAGGGCAGCAATCCCGGCGGCAGCGTGAAGGACCGGACTGCCCGGTGGATGATCACCCACGCCATAAGGGACGGCAGGCTCAAAAGGGAATGACCATACTCGAGGCAACCTCTGGGAACACCGGCATTGCCCTTGCCATGGTGGGCGCCGCCCTGGGCTACAGAACCCTCCTTGCCCTCCCTGAAAGCGTCAGCGCCGAGAGGAAGCACACCATGGAAGCCCTGGGAGCAAAGGTAATACTGACCCCGGCGCACAAAGGCACCGACGGAGCCATAGAGGAGGTGGAGAGGATAAGCCAAGGGGACACAGCAAAGGGAACAAACCTTTCTTCATTCCCGACCAGTACGCCAACGACGCCAACTGGCTCAGCCACTACGAATCAACTGCCCTGGAGATACTCAGCCAGACACGGGGCAACATACAGGCCTTTGTGGCGGGAATGGGCACCGGGGGCACCCTCATGGGCCACAGCCGCAGGTTCAGACACGAGAACATGAACACAAGGATAATCGGTGTGCAGCCTGAATCCGGCCACACCATCCAGGGTCTCAAGAACATGACCGAATCGAGAATACCGAAGATATTCAAGCAGAACGAGCTCTCAGAGATCATAACAAGATCGGACACCCAGGCATTCACCACCACCCAGCGCCTGGCCAGGGAGGAGGGCCTCTTCGTGGGCATGAGCACCGGCGCCGCTGTCAGCGCCGCCATTGAGACAGCACAAACGATGAAGCCAAACGAAACCGTAGTGGCCATATCCCCGGACAGGGGAGACCGCTACCTCTCAACCGGCATCTTCAGGGGCGCGTGATGGCTAAACAAGCAGAAGAAGCCCAGGCAGCAGAAAGATCAGCAATAACCCATCCAGCAAGGGCAGAGGTGGGAGAATCACCGCCACCGGAAGCAGCAGGAACACAGGCAGCAGGACGCGAACGCTTCAAAACCGAGCATTTCATCGAGGTCAGATGTACGAACACCAGCAGCAGGGTAGGGCAATGGAAGGATCAGAAACCTTTGCCTCATGAACGGAAACTGCAGACCAGGATTGGAAAGAATAAGAGATGTTCATCAAATCGAAGGAACCAGCTCCAATCGAGGATAGAAGCTGTTTGCTTAACAAGGCAAGGTTTTCACTGGCGATACAGTGAAGCAACTTGCAGTCGCAGAATGCGACATCAAGAAGAAAGGATACTATTGCCTCTTTCTGAAGAGAAAGAACAGATGAGATCTTTCGTTCAGACGCGATCTGCTGTTTCCGAGCGCACCTCGCTGATCGCCTTATCTACATACTCCGGGGTCATTCCCGCTTCGTATGCTGCTTCCCGGGCTTTCTGGATCATTTCTCTAAACTCAGAAATGGGCGGAGGAGCTATCGCTTTCAGTACGACGGTATCTCCCTCTCCAATGACAAGGTGATTGCGAAGATTGCAAGCATAGACCGCAGTTATCTGTTCCAGCAAATCGACTCGACTTCATTGTAGTGATTCCATTAAAGCAAGACTTGTCATACAGTAACATATTTGTTATGTATCGAGCATGATGAGATGGGAAATCAAGTATTACAGTCAGAAACTCTAGAATGAGATCCTTAAGCTACCCTCAGGACTACTGGCCAGGTATCTGCGACTTACGGATCTGCTGACTGAGTTTGGATCGAATCTTGGTTTGCCACATACGAAGAAGATTGAGAAAGAACTGTTTGAACTTCGGGTCAAAGGGAATGAAGGGATTGCGAGAGTCTTCTTCTGTACTAAGGTTGGCAGGAAGATCATCATGCTCCATGCATTCATTAAGAAATCCCAGAAAACACCTGAGAAGGAAATAGAGATCGCCAGAAAGAGAAGGAGGTACTCAACAATGAATCATTCTGAACTGAAGGAAAGAGCCCTTGCAGATAAGAAGGTGAAGGAAGCATACGATGCTCTTGAACCTGAATTCTCTTTGCTTCATGAAATGCTTCGAGCCCGTCAGAATGCGGGGCTCAGTCAGGCTGAGATCGCAGAACGTATGGGGACAAAGGCCCCCGCCATTACCAGGCTTGAATCTTCACTGAGTAGCGGTAAGCATTCTCCATCGCTTTCCACACTGAAGAAGTATGCTGATGCCCTGGGCTGCCATCTGGAGATTAAGCTTGTAACGAACAACTGATCAGCTGATTTCAGTGAACGAGTCACATGATGAAACAGCATGACATTCGGTTCATCATTTCTCTGGAGAACTCATCGAGTAATCGTGAAGATATTTCGACAACCATAAGCGTGCTGGTCAAGCCATCAAGTCAGTCAAGGAGTATTGAACGACTATTCGCCTAAAACATTCCGGGCGGGTGCTGTAAGCCTGTCCAGAGGGCTCACAACGCATCCCCTCAGGTTCTTCGCCGTGTGGATGTATATCTTTGTGGTTTCAAGACTCCGGTGCCCCAGCAGCTCCTGGATCTCGCACAGGTCAACACCGGCCATGAGCAGATGTGTGGCGAAACAATGCCTCAGCGTATGAACACTGGCTCTTTTCCTGATCCCGGTAGCTTTCACCGCCCGGCGCATCTCCCTCTGAACTGCAGTGGGGTGCATGTGGTGGATAACCGGCACTCCGCTGCGGGGGCATATGCACGGTCCCCTGCCGGGAAAGATGTATCTCCATTCCATAGAATAGCCGCATCCAGTGTACTTCCTTGACAGAGCGCCAGGCAATGAGACCGGTATTCTGAGGAACATCTCCGACTTCTTCACCGAGTCTATCTGACGGGACAGGTCAGCAAGGAGATTTTTCCCCACTATCCCCACACGATCCTTGTCACCCTTGCCTCCCCGGATCACAACTGTGCCCTCAGCAAGCCGTACATCTTTGATCCTCAACCCCAGAGCTTCACTCAGCCTCATCCCGGACGAGTAGATCAGTCGGATCACCAGCCCGGAAACGCCGCTGACATTTTCAAGCACCAGCCTTACCTCCTCGGTGGAGAGCACTTCCGGCAAACGCACAGCCTTCCTCGCCCGAACTCCATCGATCCCCTCCGGCTCGATGTCCCAAACATTCCGAAACAGGAAGAGCAGCGCATTAAATGCCTGATTCTGGGTTGATGCCGCCACATTCCTCACAAGCGCCAGATGAGTCATGTAATCCCTGTATGAATCAGAGGACCTCTCGTCCATTTCCTTCCCGGAGCAGAACTCCAGGTAATCATTGCTCCAGTGCAGGTAGCACCTTTCAGTGCGAATGGAGTAGTGCCTGGTGCGCAGGACCCTGCTCATCACATCCAGGGGCGACCCATCGCCGTCTTCCACCGCAGCCCCCGAATCTCCGGACCACCGTAAATACAGCTTCACTGCATCCAGGGCCTGCCTGATCTGCCAATCTTCCTTTCCCAAAGTGTAAAGGACCTCCGCGAATGATCCCTCTCCATCACACCCCGAATCCAGATAACGCTGAACCCAGTAAACGAAGAACGGGACCTTCTTCTCAGGAACAAGACCCCGCCCAGTCAGATACTCCGCAAAACCATCCAGATGACGCATCTCTACCTCCCGCGCCACCTCCTCCTCCAAAGCAGTACCAACTACACCAACGGCTTAACACCAGTAAGCCAAACCCCTCCATTCCCTTCATAACTATACAAACGTTCACCCCAACAACCAACCCCCCTCTATTGACACCACCGGCACACCAAATAATCTTATCCCAACTGAGTCAACTATTGACATAACACGACTCAACCAAATC
>LQAI01000111.1_pt1 | contig 20899 bp, 17 predicted proteins | sample 1535821 | NCBI WGS metagenome assembly LQAI01 (sample SAMN04331586, study PRJNA305678) | bioreactor metagenome | isolation source: bioreactor_5 inoculated with Wadden Sea sediment 1st replicate of a... | place: Germany:Bremen | reverse complement strand
CATCTTCATGTTCCATCAGGTATTTCAGCCAGGAGAATATCCCCTGGGATCAACCTCCTCGAAGGTAGGAAGAGAATCTGATCCACAAGATGCCTGGCTTGCGTATACAGATTGGGAATGTAATCATCCACTTCATAATACCCCGCTATGATGGAATCATGCACCATGTGAGTCCACTGCCTGGAGGGAGCTTCGTCAAATGTATTATAGAACCAGACCTGATCTTCACTTCCGAAGTAGCTCTCCATGACTCCAGCAGCCGCTTCAAGTGAGTCTCTGAATTCAGAGGCGGTAAATATCGCAGTCAAAGTATCTTTCTGGAAAGTTGTAGAATCAACTGTAATGCCCCTCCAAACTGGCCTTGCGTATGCGCTGTCACTGTGAATACTGTAGTCTGACATTCTAGCAACCCAGGTACCGGGCCAGTGCCCCCATCTGGCGGTGGGAATCGGGTTCATGCAGATAAACATGCCGGTTTCACCTGCTGATGGAATAAGGTTGGAAGAAATGTCTTCAACATTGCCATCTGCAGATTGAAGCGCATCAAAGAAGTGCCAGGAAAGCATGCAGAATGTGTCAATATCTATTTTGTCATCGTTAGGCCGGTCGGCAATAATCGATATTGTGTTTGAGGGAGGGCTACCGGCGAATCCGGTCGTGGTCAGCAACAGGAAAACAACGGTCAGGAGAATACCCTGTGAGCTTGTTGATTCCATGTTAGTCACTTCCTTCATTCAGTATTGATATACTATTTATTGTGGAATATGACATGGCATGGGGGGGCATGTCAAGAGGTAATTACATCGGATTTTTCACAAGAGGAAAGTGGAATCCTTGAATCTTGAGTTTATCTGCGGGACAATCTACTGCGTAATATCCTCTCCGCTACCAACCTCTTCTCCCAGCAATCTCCCATGTCGGTTACTTCACGGATCAGTTCGTCAGGAAGCTTCAGCAGATTCAGCATCTGGGTCACCATGCTCTTGAGAGATTGAGCTTCCTGGCAAGCTGGGCTTTCGTCAAATTGTGATACTCCATCTCAAGCTGCATCTCTTTGGCCTGTATGATGGGGTTCCGGAAGGTCTTCTTCACCTTCTTCGGTCTGGTCGGTTCGATGGTCGTGTCGTACCAGAAATAAGTTCGCTGGGAGACACGGTCGAGGCGCCAAAGCCCCATGATCAGCTCATGGGGCTTTTTCACAGTTGGCCGTCTATCCCCTTGTCGCCCCCCCATATCCTCTTTCATATCCGTTGATAAACAAGTATCTTACACAGGATGAAAGGGATGGCATATAATGAAATCAGGTTTCTACGTTTTCATCCTTATCGTGCTTTTTCTCTTCGGCTTCTCTTTTGCAGATACTCCTCTTATCAGAACGACAGTCGCAGACAGCTCAGATGTCTCTTTCATCGTAGCAACCCCACTCTCCTGGGAAACAGTTGAGAACGACAACTTGAGATACATAAGGTTTACAGACTCTCCACTGACGGATAGCGTCGGTTACCCTGAACTGCCCATGATTACCTGCCTGATAGCAGTACCGGATAGTGTTTCTCCATCCCTTGAGTATTCTTTCGGAATGGAACATGAACAGAGCGCTCTTCCGGTGTATCCGGCTCCTGCACGGATACTGGTATCAGAGAACTGTACCGCATTCATCGCCGACAGTTTTGCCATGGACTCCACCGCCTACGCTTCAGCCTCATTCTGGCCGGCTGAAAGGGGTGCGCCTTATCGGTGAAACAAGGATCTGTGACCAGAGGCTGCTCAAGATCCAGCTTTTCCCTGCTCAATACAGAGCAGCAGACAGTACTTTGAGCACTGTTACGAGTTTTAGCGTATCTGTTTCATGGGACAGCACTGAAGCAGTATGGAGCACCATTGGACTAGGAGAATTCCAGAGGTTCACCGAGAACAGTCCGATTGCAGGATACCATTACACCGAACAGAGTTATGCACCCGTACCGGACTACTTCGGAGTGGTTGATCCGTATGACGGCCCGGCATACCCGAATACCAGGATGCCGGAGTACATCATCGTCTGCGCTTCAGGGCTATACGATGACTGCAGCGATGCAATCGATTCCCTTGCCGAACACAGAGTGTCACTTAATCAGTTCGATGTGGCAACGGTTCTTACGGACGATATTCTTAATGATTTCGGTTCGGGGGAGTCTTACCTCACAGATGGAATGATCAGGGATTTCACGGAACACATGTGGGAGAGCTGGCCGGGAACGTCCAGTAATCTCCCCAGCTATCTCCTGCTTATAGGAGACCATGAAGACACCTCCTGTGCATCTGAAGACTGGTTCCTGCCCACCCATGAGTATTCAGCATCCGGCCCAGGCGGTACTATTACAGACATAGGCAATGATGAATGGTATGTGTACTTCAACGGCAACAGGAGCATTGTAAATGACTTCCCCGACATGATGGTGGGAAGGCTTTCGGTGAGGAACGGGGATACAGAGGAGACTGATACGCTTTCAGCAATGATTCGGAACATCATATCGCTTGAGCAGCCGATTCAATCAGCTCCACTGGTTGACAACAGAAGAAGGATCCTTCGCATTGCAGGTACGGGTGAAAATGATTCAGGTGATACAGGGCTTCAGGTCTACCGCAGCTGGGACCCGGATCGAGGCTGGACAGCAGGTTTCGCTGAATGGCTGGGGTATGACTACACCACTTACTACGGTGGAGACTGCAGAACTTTTACCATGTCGGACAGCAGCCAAATGTCCAGTGAAGATTTCATGGACGCATGCATAAACGAGCTGAAATCCGGAGCGGGAGTTGCATTCTATACCAATCATGGAGAACTCCACCTGCTCAGTGCCGGTCTGGACTGGAGCGAGGAATACTATCCTATCAGACCGACTTTACCAAAGGAGCTCTGGACAGCACTTTCAACAACATTCAGATCGAGAATCAGCTTACATCCACCAATCAGTACTATTCAGCACCGTTCATCCTTATGCTCTGCTGCTCTGCGGGGACATTCAATCACACATATGCGGTTCATTCAGACAGACACCTGGATCGCTACTTCTGCCTGTGGAACACCCAGGGATATGACTACGACTTCGGAGTAGACTGTATTGCGGAAAACTTCTCAAGAACACGGATGTTCCTGTGGCAGGGATATTCGCCAGCTCCCAGCCTTCAGATCCTGGGCATTACTCAAGTTACGGTGAGGGGATACTCGAGGCGATATACGCTCGAGGTCATGGACGGCTTGGTGACGCCATAGCCTCGGCAAGAACGGAATACATCGATGATTTCATTTCCTATGACGGCTACTTTTCCAGGTCCATCAGTCAGTTCAACCTTCTTGGAGACCCTGCCCTGGACATCAGCGACAGGGTAAGATACCCCGGTAAATGCGATCTGGAAGTGTATTCGGATGACGTTCATATCTCCCAGTATCCCCTTGAAACCCCCACCGGAATTTATCTGCCCGTGTCCATCACCGTTCAGAACAACGGCAGGCAGGAATCTGACAGATACGATGTAAGAGTAACGGTAACACATGGAACCAGCATTAATGTGAGTTACATCAATGACTGTGACGCGATCCCGGCAGGGGAGTCAGCTGTGCTGGAGCACCCCTACACCCCTTCCTCCCTGAACATGCCCCTGGACATAACCGTTGAAGTCGAGGTTGACTGCAATGAAGACTGCGACGACAGCTGGAGAGGCAACAACGAAGCAGAGACAACCGTTCAGCTTGTTGATACCTACCCAACGGAATCCGGCTGGCCGATGGAAGTAACGGGAGCGGTAACCACCACTCCGGTACTTGTGAACCTTGACTCAGATGCCAACCTTGAGATAGTATGTCTCACAGGCACTTCACTCACTGCTTTCGACACAGATGGAACGGAGTTGTGGCGACTGATGTCACAGGGATTTTCAGATGCTGCCCATCCGCTGGCGGCAGACCTTGATGCTGATGGTCATCCTGAGATAGTGCTGTACTGCTTCGACACCGACATCAAGGTAGTAAGCTACGAGGGTGTGGTGCTCGATTCCCTTGAAACGCGTCGGAGGTTTTCGCAGTGGGCAACCTCACCGGCAATACAGGGCTTGAGCTGTGCGTTGGCTTTGGAAACAGCATCGGTCTCTACGGTCTGAGCAGTGGTTCCATCACAACTCTGGGGACGAAGGACTTCGGCTATCAGCACACCAGGAATCCCAAATCCCTGGTATGTGCTGATCTGGGAGGCAGCCATACCTACATGGATGTTGCTTACCTCAGCGGTACCCATGCCAGCGATCCTGGCCCTCCACCAAGGACCGGAATCGAAGTTTACAACTGGTCAACTTCAAGAACCCTGTATTCGGATACCATGAATGAGTTCGCCGTTACGGTAGCTCTATCAGCGGGTTCGCTAAGCGGTATTGAATCAGTGGGGTATCCTGGAAAGGCTTACTCCGATTCCACAGACATACCTGCTCACATCATCGAACCCGGAGAGGTGACTGAAGAGGTTGACTGTGACGATGAGGACATGCTTCCAACCACAAAACTCGTAAGTGGCGTGATAGCTGACTGGAGCTCGTTTATCCCCGGCACAGACACCTATGTGTTGCCATCGGAAAGGCAGTGCATGGCTTGGAATGTGAATGGGGAAGTGTTTTCAGTTTTTCCTGTTTCTTTCAGCGGGGCATCCGTTGGAAACCCCGTCAGCCCTGCTGCCTTGGGGAATCTAGACTCTGGTGCAGAAGCAGAAGTACTTTTCAGTACTGTCGTAGCAGGAGCAAATTCAGTACTCGCTTACAGATACAATGGCCTACCTCTTCCCAGCACCGAAGGCTGGCCGTTCAAGTTTCCTGATGGAGTCGGGGCGTATGGAGGTTTTTCTGTTGCTGATCTGGACAGGGACGGAAATGTCGAAGTGGTATTCGGTACTAATGACGGTCTGCTTCACTGCTGGGAGTTCGGCAGCTGCGCTACTGGGTATGCTCCCTGGCCAATGTACCAGCATGACTGCGGTAGGTCAGGTGCTCTGGAATGATGAGCCTGCTGCTGCTTTCCTGCTTTGCTGTGACAGTCGGACCTGGCTGGAGCGAACCATTCGTCGTAACGGATTCAGCCAATACTACTCGAAGAGAACAGTTCCTGTATCAGGACGAGATAGGAAGGAATCATCTTGTCTGGGCCGGTTACAATGGTGAATCACGCATCGCCTACAAGATGTTCTCCACAGACGGAGGAACCGAGCTCTATCCTGAAACCATGATCTCAAGGGATGTAAGCAGCCCCTATCTTTCACCGATAGTAACGATAGGTGACAGTCTGTATGCTTTCTGGAGAGAAGGCACTCCAGTCTACTCTGCTGCCAGGAGCATTGCTGACGGTAGCCAGGTACTGCCCGCTACCTACCTGTTCACGAACTCCACGTGGATGTACAGGATAAGGACCAGTCCTGACAGTCTGGGCAGGCTTCATGTGCTCTATAACGGAGGCTTCGAGGGAGCAGAGGTTTTCTATGCAGTCTGGAGCCCTTCACCTGACTCGGGTTTCACGACCGAGTACGAGTGGATCATTGAAGGCGCTCATGAAGACTGTGCTGTACTTGTGGATGGTGACAGGGTTCATATCGTGGTTAACAGCGAACCCGATCACCACATGTACACACAGTATGACCTTGAGGGTAATACTGTCGTGCCTCTGTATGACTTCACCGGAAACGACTACTTCTGGGCCAGGTATCCCGAACTCGAGATCGACAGCGAAGGGAATCTGCTCATAGTGGCACTGGTAAACGATCCAATTCTTGGATACACATGTGTATTATGGAGAATCCATTGTGAAACAGGCGAGCTCCTGACGGATTACAAGCCCCTTATCCTGCCGGAACCCCCTTCAATGGATGTCGGCAGTGGTTTCAACGTTTCTCCACTGCCGGATCTTAATACTTTCTACCTTTGCTGGTGCGGTTATGCAGCTGAAAACAAAATGTTTTACAAGGTGTTTGATTCAGAGGGTAACACCGTTGTGAGTTGGAAACTCGCGTATGATTATTCCGATGAAGATCCGGAAGATATTGGTTATCTGGATGGTTGTTCCGATGATGAAGGAAATCTCTACATCATTTTTTCACAGGGAGAAACGGAACCATACCTCGGTGCATACCCCACTTTCGGCTGGTTCGACTACAGCACACTCGGGATTGAAGATTCTACCTCGGACATTTCCTGTGAGGTTCAGTTCACCGTTTCTCAGAACCCTGTTACCGGCTCGGTTACTGTGTTCAGTGAGATTGACTCTCCCATTAGCCTAAGGGTTTTCGACCTGACCGGCAGGGAAGTTTCATCAATCAGTGTTTCAGATGGCGTGGGAGTATGGAACGGAACTGGTTTTTCCGGTGAAAGACTTCCGGCCGGTGTTTATAGCATTACAGATAATGATGAATTTTCCAGAACGGTTACCCTGCTTAATGAATAACCTGTAACTCCTGACTCTGCTCAGTCAATATTCTTTTCCTGGCAGACAATGCTTCTCCTCATTATCCTCTCGGTCACCAGCCTTCTCTCCCAGCCATCCCCCATAGCTTCCACCTCTTGGATTAGATCGTCAGGTAGTTTAAGCAGGTTGAGCATCTGGGTCACCCTGGCTCTTGAGATTCCGAGTTTCCTGGCCAACTGAACCTTGGTCAGGTTGTAGCACTCCATCTCAAGCAGCATCTCTTTCGCCTGTATGATGGGATTCCTGAAGGTTCTCTTCACCTTCATCGGCTTGGTCGGTTCGATGGTCGTGTCGTACCAGAAAAAGTTCGCTGGGAGACACGGTCGAGGCGCCAGATAAAGGCCCCACGCAAAAGTGTGGGGTCTTTTCTAGTGGTCAGTTGATATCGGTACTGAGTATCCACAGCGTACAGCCCATGATCTCGGCTTCTTCCAGCATTGTGAAGTTGTTGATCCCTAGTACGAAGGCTCCGTCCTGGGTGATCATGCTGGTGTCCGCCCCGATAGCAGAAAGTCGTGGATGTTCTGTCAATTTAAGTAGATACAGGTTCTTATCAAGGCTTTGTCTGGTGTTTTCAGATGGATGAAGTAACAACCAGCTGAAAGCATAGTCGGTGTCCAGAGAACAACATGCTCCCCCTTTGAGAAGTAACCTTCCTCAAGCACCTCAACTTGCCTGCCGTTCAGATCAAACAGACTGAGGGTTGCCTGCGCAGGAGTAGTCAAAGTGAATGAAAGGGAGAGAGTTGAGGTAAAGGGATTAGGAGTCGGTTCTGAAAGCAGTAACGACTCAGACAACTCCCCTTCCATAAGTCCTTCTTCGGGTTCATATCGCAGCAATGTTCCGGGAGTATCCCCCCGCATGCAATGTACCCCCCTGAAGAGATCTGTCTTATTGATTGAATGTCATGAGCTTCGTAGACAATATCCGCCCATTGCAGATTTCCAATACTGTCCAGCTTTGCCACCATGCCGGATTGGATACCGTATGGTGGAGTACCTGGTGTGTTTTCCCCTCCGTAGATGTAGCCGCTGTCCATCGTGCTGCTCACAGAGTGCCCATAAGGTTGAGACCAGTTGGGAAGTTCAACATACCACTCTAGATTACCGAGTTCATCGGTATGTGCCAGCTTAGGCCAGCCGGAGGTAACGAAAGCAAAACCGTATCCGGTTGTGGACAAGGTCATGTCCCCACCAAGATTTCCATAGTCGAAGGAATCTGGAAAGTCATCAGCTTCCCACAGAATGTCACCAGTCCCTGAATCAAAGGAAACAAGCCTAATCCCTGCATCACCACCATGTATGAAGACAACCAGCTGATCCTCATACTCAACTACTCTGTGAGCTCTGTTGGAGTAGCCTTTCTCAAGCACCGTTGTCCAGAGGCTATCCCCTTGGGAATCGGTAACCATTAGGAATGATTGAACATGATCAGGAGCGACTGGATCGATTTCACCACAGACTGCATATCTGTCACCTGATATTGGCAGAACGCAGTAAGGGATATCATGTGATCCTTCAAAGTCATACTTCTCCCACCATGTCAGGCTACCTAATGGATCAACACAAAGCAGATAGATTGACTTATCCGCTGATATACTGTCTCTGCCAGAGCAAGCAGCAATGAAGTTCCCCTCCCAATCCTCGTCAACCCAGTATGAGTAAGTAGTAGTCAACAAGCCTGGAATGCCAGTTTCCCAGACCAGATTCCCATCCGAATCGTAAAGAAAGACTGTTCGAGCATAGTCCGAGTAGTACTTCCGGCCAGCAACAATGAAGTCGTGTGTGGAGGTCTCCCTGGCATCATAGAAAAAGGTCCCGTACTCAACGGTCCAGACTATTTGCGGCGGATCGATGGGGGAGAAAACCTCTGAAATCATCGACAGCAATAAGAGTAGAGAATACATTCTTCCCCCTTACTTAGTCAGCTTAATCCAGCCGATCCTGACAGTCGCAGTGGTACTTTGTGAATCCGAGGAAAACTCCAGCCAGAAACGCTTAGCGTTCTCATCATCCCATCTAGCTGATCGGAGGACAGGTCATATGGACCAAATGTTCCCCAATCAGAGTCAATGTCGCCAAGTTCCATGCTTCTGTAACCACCGTTCGCTTGCTGCCAGTGCAAGGTTACCGACAAATCGCATCCAGCCTTAGCAATCATACTAAACTGGTCATAAAGACGCGTAGGAATGTAGTCAGAGCTACCGCTGCTTAAGTTCAGTTCGAATCGATTGGATGCTCTGCAGCGACAATGGGAATCATGTGAGAAGGAGGACTGTCGGCAACAGTCGAACTAGCCGCTAGGACCAGTACAGCAAGAACAAGAACAGCCTTCATACCCTGAATATCCATGATCCACCCATTTCGTTGTTACCATTAATCAGCAAATTGAGTATGCAGGATACTATTCCCTCTGTCAAGTCAGATACTTTGCAAATACTGTATTATTTATTCGGACAAGGAGCTGAATCACGCAACAATGCTATGCAGTAAGGCGCTCTCTCCTGCCTAAGGAGACATACTTTGAGCAAGACTGGTAGATTCTGGTATAGACTGAATGGACAGTTTGACATCGCTTCATGAATTCTGTTGTTTCACGTTATCCTCCTCTTGTGTTAGATCTTAACACCCTTTCTGTAACAAGTCGTTTCTCCCAATGATCTCCCATGGCCTTGAGCTGCTCAATCTGCTTCATCGGTAGGTTCAGTAGAGTCAACCACTGGTGAACCCTCGTACGGGATAATCCGTGCCTTCTTGCCAGTTCTGCCTGTGAGATCCCGTCCCTCTGCATCTCTTCTTGAAGTTCAAGGGCAACGAATATGGGATTCCGAAATGTCTTCTTGGGTTTAGGTTTACGGCAAGCAGATGGTATTGGGCACAACATTGAGAGTAATGAAATTGCGGGGTTCGCCTTGATAGAGAAACGAGGCGCCAAAGCCCCATGATCAGCTCATGGGGCTTTTTCACAGTTGGCCGTCTATTCCCTTGTCGCCCCCATATCCTCTTTCATATCCGTTGATAAACAAGTATCTTACACAGGATGAAAGGGATGGCTTTAGATGAAAACTGGCTCCCATGTATTCATTATAGCGATACTCCTTCTTCCAGGTTTCGCTTCTGCGGACACTCCACTCATTCGAACAACGGTGGCCGACAGCTCCAGAGTAGTATTCATAGCCCAAACTCCTCTGAGCTGGGAAACGGTTGAACATGACAGCCTTGATTTCATAAGGTTCATGGATTCTCCATTGACAGACAGTGTCGGTTATCCTGAACTGCCCATGATCACCTGCCTCATTGCATTGCCCGACAGTGTGACACCAGACCTTGAGTTCGCCTGGGCAGGGGAACAGGAGTTCCATGTGAATCCTGTGTATCCTTCCCCGGTCCTGTACCTGGACACTACAACCTGCACGGCCTCAGTGGCTGATTCCTTTTATCAGGATTCCACAGCTTACGCCTCCTCTGCCTTCTGGCCGCAGGACATGGTCAGGGTGATCGGCGAAACCCGGCTCTGCGGGCAGCGATTGATAAAGATTCAATTGTTCCCCGCAAGGTACAGAGCCTTGGACAGCACTCTCGTCACAGTAGCTTCTATCAGCGCTTCACTGTCATTCGACAGCTCCGAAGCGGTCTGGAACAGTGCCGGACTCGGGGCATTTCAGGACCTCATCGGTGACTCACCCATCGTAGGTTACCACAGGGTTTCCCGATCCACAGTACCTGTCCCCACCTACTGGTCCGAGGTTGACCCCCTGAACGGCCCGTCAAGAATGCCTGACTATGTGATCATCTGTGCTTCAGGATTGTACCGAGAGTTCGGAGATTCGGTTGACGACCTTGCCGAGCACAGAAGGGACTTCAACAGCTTTGATGTGGCTCTTGTTACCACTGCCGCTATCCTTGATGACTTCGACACAGCCAGCACGGGGATGCTTTCAGACGTAATTCTCCGGGACTTCACTGAGCACATGTGGGAGAACTGGACGCAGACTTCAGGAAAGAAACCCAGCTATCTACTCCTCGTCGGAGACCATGAAGACAGACTGTATCACGATGAGGCATGGTTCCTGCCAACCCATGAGTATGAAAACTCATGGGCACCGGAAGCGATGAATGCTAATGATGAATGGTATGCCTGCTTCAATCAGGAATCAAGCGTTGACAACGCTATGCCCGACATGTTCGTGGGAAGACTTTCAGTGAAGAACGGCGATGATGAATATGCTCCCGATACGCTGAGTGCCCTCATTGCCAATCTCATCGATCTGGAAGATCCCATAACAAGCGTTCCGATCCCCGACTACAGAAGAAGGATCCTCCGGTTGGCCGGAACAGGAAAAACTTATCCTGATGACTATCATCAGACCTTCGGCGTTGACAATAAACCCCTTTCTCCCTGGACGGAGAGTTTCACGGACTGGCTGGATTACGACTACACATCGCACTACTGCGGAGACGGCAGATGGTTCACAGATCAGGACCGAAGCGAAATGAAGAGTTCGGAATGGGTTCAGAACTGCCTGACAGAGTTCAGCCGCGGAGCCGGAGTGGCCTTCTACACTGATCACGGTGAACTGCACTTCTTCAGCGCGGGGCTGGAGTGGTGCCCCTGGCTTTACGAGTTCGGTGCCACGGGAGATGAGACAAAGGGCTGCAGGGACAGCACATTCAACAACTACCAGATCGAGCAGAACCTCACCGGCACGGTTCAGGGATATTCTGCACCTTTCCTGCTGATGCTCTGCTGCTCCGCGGGAACGTTCAACCACACCCTTTCTGAACACGATAACCGTGAATCTCATACATACTTCTGTTTTGACGACGAATCGGAGACGATGCCTTACAACTTCAGCTCCGACTGCCTTGCGGAACGGGTTCTGAAGAACACCGATGTTCCGGTGGCAGGTGTTTTCTGCGGTTCTCAGCCATCCAGCATGCGATGCTATGAATGGTACGGGAAGGGTATTCTTGAAGCAATCTATGCCAGAGGTCACGGTAGGCTTGGAGATGCAATCGCATCCTGTCGTCTGCAATATGTGGATCACTTTCTGAACTCGAATGGCCAGGGGTCTGAAGGACTCGGTCAGTTCAACCTGCTTGGGGACCCCGCCCTCGACATAAGCGACAGAGCCCGATATCCCAACAGCTGCGACCTTTCGGTTTATCCCGGTGAGTTCAATATCTCCCTGTATCCGGTTGAAACCTCAACAGGGATTGAACTGCCCATATCATTCAAGATCCGAAACAATGGAGCGCAGGACTCGGACGAATGCGATATCCGCCTGATCCTCAGGAACGGGATCAACAGCGATACATTCTATATTGACTGTGATCCCATTGACTCCGGTGATTCCCTGATCGTTGAGTACACCTGGGACTGTGCTGCCTGGTTCCAGCCTCCTATGGACCTGACAGTTTCTGTCACTGCGGACTACGATGAAGAATGTTCCGACTGCTGGCGGGGCAACAATACCGGAGAAGCCACCATTCACTACAATGACACCTACCCGGTTCTGGACGGCTGGATTCTGGAACCCGACGAAGTCGGCGGCGTGATCAGCACTGCACCTGCTCTGGTAAACATCGACAGCGATCTTTACTTGGAGATCATCGTTCTTACCGGGAATACCCTTTCTGCCTTCGAGGAAGATGGATCAGTTATCTGGACAATTACAGAAGAGGGCTTTACCTGCGGGAGTCAGGTACTCGCTACTGATCTGACCGGGAACGGGAAGAGCGAGTTCATCCTGGCATCAGATGAAGGCATCAAGATCGTTGACTCAGATGGCGATGTTCTTCAAACCATTCAGATCATGTCAGAATCTTTTTGTGTTGGAGAAATGGAAAGCGCCCAGGGATTTGAGCTCTGCACAGCTGTTGGCAACACACTCTATCTCTATACATGGAACTCTTTGCAGGGACGCTTCGTCAGTAACGGCAGCAAACAACTGGGTTTCTCTCCAGCACCCATCTCATATGCCCTTGCCTCGAACGACATGGACGGAAACTCATATGAGGACATCGTCTACTGTTGCGGGTATGCATCAAGTTCAACTCCTCCAACTGGATACAACTCTCTCGTCGTATATGATTGGGAGACGGGAGGAACGCCTTATACGAAGACAAGGAATGTCATTGGATGGGAAGTTGCCCCTGCTGTAGGGTTGCTGAACGATATCCCTGTAGTGGGATATCCCTTCGGGTCATACGACAAGCCACACAATGAGGATCCGGCAGTTCTGATCGAACCTGATGGAACTTTAGAAGCATACTGCGCTCAGGGGGATTGCAGCGCAAACTCGCTGAGATACGGAGTATTCGCGAATTTCGATGAGAACTCTGGCGCAGACGCTTTTGTTCTTCCTTCTGAAATGCAGCCGTTGGCCTGGGACATCAACGGTGATGCTTTCGGCAACTGGCCACCTCAAGCTTATTCAGGGGGGGTATCAGTTCTAGCATAAGCCCGACTTCTCTGGGAAACATTGATAACGCGATTTATGATGATGTGTTGTTCTCAACATGTCTGGATGGCAACTGCACAATACTTGTTTATAACTACCTTGCTGCAGTCCCTTCATCACTGGATTTCCCGATAACACTTCCAGAGAATGTACTTTCCTACGGCGGCTTCAGCATTGCCGACATTGACCGGGACGGAACCATTGAGCTTGTTTTCGGCACCAGCGACGGCTGCCTGCACTGCTGGGAACTGGGAAGCTGCTCAACCGGTTATGCCCCATGGTGCCAGTTCCAGCACGATGATGGAAGAACCGGTGTTCTCGAATGATGCTTACTGGCGTGCTCTACCTCTGCTTGTCCCTAGTTACGCCGAGTCCAGGGTGGAGTGCTCCGATTGTGATAACAGAAGGGCCTAATACTTCAAGGCCTGAGCTTCACCTTAACATGGATGATCAGGCAGGTTCCACCTCATCTGGTCCGGTTATGGAGATGAAAGCAGAATCGGATACAAGGCGTTCCTTCTGGATGGAACGACTGTTTATCCTGACACTATGATATCGCTGAACTCGCACAGCGCTCTTGTTTCCAGAGCAGTGATGGGAGACAGCATCTTCGTCTTCTGGCGCGACTATAATCCCATCTATTACTGCATATGCAAAATGTCCACGGGAGAGATTGTTACTCCGGCAACCTACCTTTTCTCTACTTCCACCCTCTACCCATACATCAGAGCCTGCCCTGACAGCCTAGGAAGACTCCATGTGCTCTACAATGACGGTGGAGATGTCCGCTATGCTGTATGGACACCTGCTACCGGTTCAGGTTTTACGGTGGAACGGGACTGGAAGATTGAGGGAGCCCATGCCGGAGGGGTACTCCTGGTTGATGGGAACAGGGTCCATGTCGTGGTGCAGGATCCTGTTTATCATGACTACTGCTACCTGCAGTACGATCTGGATGGAAATACGACCATTCCTCTGATCGACTTCACTACTACAGGTGGAGACCTTGAATGCAGCAGATTCCCTGAACTGGGACTAGATCCTGATGGCAACCTGATGGTCGTTGAAGATATCGTTGACTCGTGCTGGACTATAGCTCTCTGGAAGATTGATCGTTATTCAGGCATAACAATGATCAACATGAGGCATATCGTAGATGAGTCACCTCCAATAATGTACTTCTACGGAGACTACATATTAAGAGAAATACCCGGAACTGACCTGTTCTATCTTGTGTGGACCGATTCACAGGTTAAGCAGGTTCTGTTTCTGCTCATGGACAGCAATGGAAACGCTATCGTAGACTGGGCTCAAGCCTACGACTATTCAGATGAAGATCCTGAAGGTTTACCCTTCATCAGCGGAGAGGCTGATGAAGAAGGGAATCTGTATATCGCTTATGAGCAGAATGAGACAGAACCCATCCAGGGCAAGTATCCAACCTTCGGTTGGTTCGACTATGACTATGTAAGCGTACTACAGCAGGAGGCGAAGGTAGAGCCGTGTCCTGGTTTCTCGTTCTCCAGCAATCCTGTAACTGGTTCGGTCACGGTCGTTACCGATACGTGTAACATATTACTCAGAGTATTCGACCTCATGGGTAGAGAAGTATCGAAGATCTCAGTTGCGGATGGAGTTGGGATCTGGAATGGAACTGATTTTTCCGGCAAAATGCTTCCATCAGGAGTCTACACTATTGTAGGGGAAGGTGAGTTTTATCAGAGAATTACCCTTCTTGACAGGTAATCTGACAGCAGACACAATCCCATTCAAATTTTCCAGCTCACAATTCCGCGCAGCATCCTTTCGGTCAAAAGCCTTCTCTCCCAGTGGTCCCCCATCTCCTCCACCTCACGGATGATTTCTTCAGGGAGCTTCAGCAGGTTCAGCATCTGAGTGACTCTCGCTCTGGAAATGCCCATCTCTCTGGACAAATCAGCTTTGCTCCGATCGTTCAGTTCCATTTCCAGAGCCATCTCTTTAGCCTGTATTATGGGGTTCCTGAAGGTCTTCTTTGACTTGGGCATGGGCTTGCTATCTACAGTTGTATTGAACCAGAAAAAAGTTCGCTGGGAGACACGGTCGAGGCGCCAGATAAAGGCCCCACGCTTTCGCATGGGGCCTTTATACTATTATTACTCATCTCATTTTCATGTCATTAAGATACATTTACCCTTTTATGGCTAAATATTCTTTCAATTAAGAAATTGCTGATCACTATACAGCTCTGATACATCTACAATTTAACAATCTGGAGCGAAGGGCTTTCGCCTCCGGATTCTGCTCTTATCACATATGCTCCTGCTGGCAGTTCATTCCCGTTTGAGTCTTTTCCATCCCACAGGCAGAAACCCTGACCGTCAGGGAAAAGATTGATAATATGCCTGCCCTGCAGATCATATACGAAGACATCAGGTTGTTCAGCCCCGCCGGAAATCGAAATCTCCAGAATGTCTGAAAAGGGATTTGCAGAAGTTGAAATTCTCATGGAAACCTGTTCCACTTCCTCGTATTCTTCACCCTCAACTGAAACCCAGTTGTGATCGAACCAGCCAAGGACAATGTAGTAGGAATCTATGGACTCGAAGTAAGCGCTCCAGTTAACGAACACATCCCCATCAGTGTTCACGTCGGCAGCTATTCTTTCGAGATCCTGCGGGTCTTCATCTGAGTAATCGTACGCAATATACGGCTCCTCAATGAAGTTTCCATCTGAATCGATAATGGCGAACTTGATGTAGTGTATGTGCGGTGAGCCTCCAAGCTCGCCTTCGCCCCACAGCAGATAAAATGACTCGGCACCAGGCCGGGGCAGTATCACCGGTTCTTTCAGTGTTGTCCACTCAGAAGGCCAGTATAAGATCTTCCTGTCAATGAGAAGAGAACCTGTATCCCCATTGATTTTATACAGGGACAGGAACCTTGGTTGAGCATCATCAGGATTCTCCACAAGAAACACCATAGCGTTCCCGTTTGAATCCAGGGTCATGCTGCACCGATTCGATTCATCAGCCTCCTCATCAACTAAAGATACAGGCAAAACGGTAACATTGCCCTCCAGGTCATACTGAATGTACATAGCACTATCGTAAGGCCAGCCCTTGTTGTACTTAATATGAACACGGTCTCCATCAACGATGATCAGGCTCTGTTGATGGCTGTCAGGGATCGTGTCCCGGAATACTTCACCCACTCCCGGATCCAGTACAGAGTAACAGATCAAACCATCGGGAAGGTTGCGAACCATGTGGATTCTACCCAGGCTGTCAGGAGATGAATCTATTAGAGGCCAGGTGGACCAGCCTTCTTCTGAGTACAGAGTAGGCTCAATGACGGTGGTTCCTTCCGCGCCAAGAACGCTGAACCAGGCTGGATTGTAGTCTTCTCGCCAAAAAGAGATAGCTGTGGAATCTGTTTCTGAGGACAAACTTACATATGATGCCCAAGTGTCATTGGATAACATCCTATCGGGAAGAATCACAGAACCATCTGGAAGAAGTACATTGTAACCAACTCTGCTTTCCCCCTCATAGCGGTTCCATATCTGATGAATGTGATTAGAGCCAATTACAAGGATATCTTTCCTTTGGTAGCCATTTTGCATAGGTGTTTCGATTGATTCGATAGGATAGCTCCACCCCTGGGCATGTGTGAGAGAAGCGAGTGACAGAAACAGAACATGGCTGATCATTCCAGTGCGCCTGTCCTCTCCGGGTCGTGCTGGACCTGCAGCCAGGGAGAATACCCTTCGTCGCAGCTGCCCAGTTCCCACACATGAAGATAGTTATCCATGGTGCCGAATACAACCTCGACCTGTTCGTCGTTGTCGATATCCGCTAACACAAAACCGCCGCAGACTTCCGAGGGCAGCCTGTATGGGAATCCGAAAGATTGAAGGTCATCTCCAAGGTAATCATAAGCACATACCCAACCGTCTCTAGTACCCACAATCAAGTCAGGACTTTCATCCCCATTCAGATCTCCTAGAGCTGGGAACGGAGGTCTAGGGTATGATGGATCATCATAGCCATCATTCCAGTCCTCATCACCATTGTCTTCGAAAGCGAAGCACTGGTTCTCTGCTGGAGCAATTACTCGGTCAAGGCCTGAGCCAACTGCCCAGTCGGCCATTATGCAGCAAAGCACATCATCGCTGCTGATTCTTGAGGCCGTAGAGCAGCTGGCTGCAGTGGACAGGTCTGATGGATCGAGGATGTCAACCGGGTTTCTTGTTTCAGAGTTGGTGACACGCCTTGATAATGCAATAACATCACCAGAACCCAGGTCTCCAACAGCCGGTATGGAAGAGAAGTTATCTCCTGGCCAGGTTCTTGTTTCATAGAAACTGCCGGGATCATCCGAGCTGTACAGACCCGTGAAGCTGCTGAAACCTGTGGTGTAGAAAGTAGTTGTAAGAATAATTTCGCTGCCGCTGTTGCCATCCAGCTCGCAGGCATTGAGCCATGCTGTGCGCAAGGTTTCACCTGCTGAGACAACAGATACGCTGTCAACTTTTGCCAGGCTTCCGCTCTGATACCTGAGGATGTAGAGCTTGTCATTTGTGACGAAGGCGATCTCATCTCTGGGAAGGAGTCCACCACTTTCAATGAATACATCGGAGACAACAACAGTCTGTGGAAAGTACTTCCAGATATGCGTCAGCGTATCATGGGCGAAGGATGCCATGTAATCCCCGTCGGAGCCATCAAGTACAACGAGCTTGTCAATCGTGTCAAAGATGACTTCAGTTCCCATCTCCGGTGACATCCGCCACGGTGGGAATGCTGTACCCTGTACCCATCGTCGGGTTGATCATATACGCCTGAGATTCCCATAGCATTGTATCCGGATAGGATGGATCGATTGCACATACATGGGCATTCCCCTGCACAAAGACGATTTCCAGGTCGTCGTCATCATTCAGATCGGCAAGGACTGGAGGAGACTTGATTGAGCCCGCCACTCGAATGGGCCAGCCGGAGTCGTTCGGGTAGAAATCGAGAAGGGTGATTGCCCTTGTGGCTGAGTTGTTGCCTGTCCATGAATCGCTGCAGTCCTCGTCGGGATCCGCTTCACATGTTACGATCAGTTCCATATCTGAATTGATACCGGAAGGAACTCGCCACCCATCGAATGTAACTGTGGTTTCCGTGCCTGCTGCAATGCTGGAAAAAGACTCGGTGAGAGTCGTATCATAATGGAGGTCATCGATCTCAATATCAAGTACGGCATCAAATGCTCCGGAAGCAGCAGCCCCGGCGTTCCTGATGGTGACATTAAGATTCGCGGTCGTGCCTGTTCCTACCGGCCTTGTGGGGTATCTTAAGAGTTCAAGGTCTGGAGGTGCCACTATCAGATCACAGCAGTTTCTGAACTTGACACGGTCTCCCAGATCAACGGCAGGATCCCCAAGCAAGTTGTATAGAGCAATGTCCACGTAGAGCCGATCATGAAGCTCTTCGAACCGCATACCGGCAATAGCGTCACCCATCCTGGTATTCCCATAGTAAAGAATGGACTCCATGAGTCCCTGAGCAAGACCGTTGTATTTACTTATATAGGTTGCTGCCGATCCTGCAAAAAAACCGATTGCTCCTGCATCGGGATGCTTCAGGAACTTCTCTCCGATACAGTCTATTCCATAGTCAAAGACAGGACCGGCATTGGGATCGTCATTGAAGCAGTAGTAGAACCTGCTCCCTGTATCTGTGTGCTCAGCGTTCGTGTGGGAAAAACGCCCCGTTGCACAGCACGCGTTTATGATAAATGGGTAACCATGCGGACTAATATTGTCTTCGGAGAGACTGTCAACATCAAAGCAGTCAAATGTTGAGTCCGGTAAGCCCTGAAATTCTGGCGGGGGCGGATCAGTCCAATCCATTCCTGCGCTGAATGCATGGGGAATTCCGTGATTGATGTATAGAGCTATATGCTGACCTTCCGAAAAGCAATCATGAAGTTCGGAAAGCCATTCCAAACTTGTCATTGAACAACCATCAGCTGTAGTATCTGCTCTAAAATCCCCTCCGTAGATGTTATCCCAACTGTAACCAGCCCAGGTACGTATAGAATCGACCCAAGTTGACTCTGGACGCCAGAAGTACCCATTGTGATCATAATCTCCCAGTAAATATGTTATATGCCTTCTCCATGCCAGGCTATCAGGCGCCGGTGCGGTTGAAGCAGCTTCGTAATCCCTTATCACATCAATGAAATCCTGAAGCTCCTGATTGGTTCGAACTGGAATCCTTCCCACCATCATGTCCGGAATGGACTGCTGAGTCGCATAGGGCTCATCGAAGTAAACATACCAGTCGTCATCGCAAATGCTGTTCTCTCCAGACCAGCTTAGTGAAGGCGAATGGTGACGCTCATAGGAGTAAACCGGAAGATACCAGTCTGATGCTCCATAACTGGGATCTTCTGAGTCTCCGATGAGAAGGAGGTAAGAAGGGCGTTTGCTGGACGATGGCTGCCCCCAGTCCCACATGGTTTCCGTAAAGTCCCTGATGTCTGTTGGTGTGATTAAGAGTGTGGAAGAGAACTGGGAGAATAGGCTGTCCGTGCGAACAATCGCAACATCGAATCCTCGCAGGTCAGCATGGTGCCTTGCGAGGGTGTCAACCCATGCTCCGTCAAGACCGGCAGCGGTCAATATCACGTAGTCAGGAACTCTGACGGGGCCTGTAGTAAGGTTTGTTGGTCGCATAACTAAGCCGGGGACTGGAGCCCATGGATCATCATCAGGAGTGTACCCGATTATCCGATCGCCAACGGTAGCCTCAAAAAGCCCCAGATCGGTAACCGGCCAGCTTGAAGTAGTGTCATCGAATGCTACTGTAACCTGAATATCGCTCCAGACCCTGAGACTATCATCTTCTGCAAGGTACTGGACAGGATAAACATCAACGACAGCTATTCTTGCTTCTCTGAATCTGAGTTCGCTGACATACTCAACAAGTTCACTCGGGTACCAGCTTGATGATACGTATGCAACACTGTCCTTCCTGAAAAACTCGTCTATGAAATACGCGGAAGTAGAATCGTCCACCAGGCTGTCTCGGGGGACTGGGTATACCGGGAGACAGCTTATCACATCTGCACAGTTCGCGGAGTAACTGAACGAAAGGTCGGTGCTGTCCGGTACCCATACGAAGCAGCGCACTATGGGTAACTCTGGCAGACCTATGCTATCGGTGAATGCAACTCCTGGGGTGTTGCTGAATCTCAGGTAACTTACTGAGCCTTCAGTAAGCGTGTCCGCAGAAAGTCCTCTGAGCTCAACATCAAATGTAAGGTAGTCATCCCATGCATTATTGAATTCTTCCATTGGTGCGGTTGCATTACTTGAACCAGCGTTGAAATCCAGCCATTCAGCGTACAGATTACCAGCAGTGATAATCGAGGTAATTAAGAGCATTTTCAACATGTTAGCACCTTTCTGAAGCATAGGATTGCTTGCACAAGTACCCATGTTATTATAGTTACTGTCAGTTCCCGGGACTTTTCAAGTCTGACTGAATTTCAGATAGTGCGACAATGATTTTCCCCTCAGCATCCTCTCTGTCACCAGCCTTCTATCCCAGTGATCCCCCATCTCTTCTACTTCCTGAATCAGTTCTTCAGGAAGCTTCAGCAGGTTCAGCATCTGGGTCACCCTGGCCCTTGAGATGTTGAGTTTTCTGGCAAGTTGTGCTTTCGTCAGGTTGTGATACTCCATCTCCAGCAGCATCTCTTTCGCCTGTATGATGGGGTTCCTGAAGGTCTTCTTCACCTTCTTCGGTTTGGTCGGTTTGATGGTCGTGTCATACCAGAAAAAGTTCGCTGGGAGACACGGTCGAGGCGCCAGAGCCCCTTGATTGAATCAGGGGGCTTTTCTATTCACTGAACTTGCGTGGGGCATATTGAGGAACAGAACGGCGGTTCATTCCTCTTCCCTTACCAGCCGCAGGCCGCAG
>LQAI01000110.1_pt1 | contig 21194 bp, 22 predicted proteins | sample 1535821 | NCBI WGS metagenome assembly LQAI01 (sample SAMN04331586, study PRJNA305678) | bioreactor metagenome | isolation source: bioreactor_5 inoculated with Wadden Sea sediment 1st replicate of a... | place: Germany:Bremen | reverse complement strand
ACTCCCTCACTCTTCTGGAACATTTTTCAATTTTTTCCATCATTTTTTGAGGACACACTCACATGGAACCAAAAATAACGGTCATCATTCCGACATACAATCGCAAGAAGAGATCATTCCAACCATCAAAAGTGTATTAAATCAAACTGTTGACTCTTTGGAAATATTTATTGTCAATGACAATGAAGATGAAAAAGTAGTTTTAACTGTTTTAAATCAATTATCTGACAACAGGATAAAATTTTTGAAAAATCAGAGAAGGAAAGGAGCCAATGGAGCAAGAAATACAGGATTAAAAAATGCCAGAGGGAAATATGTCGCTTTTCTCGATGATGATGACCTTTGGAATATGGATAAATTGGAAAAACAAATACGAAAATTTGATGAATCAGGTGACAACGTTGGATTTGTTTATTCAGGATTTGAAGTGATTTCCAGGATTGATCCCGCTTTTTCAAAAAAAATTCTGCCATCTAAAAAAGGCAACGTCTTTTCCAATATGATCAAGAGAAACTTTGTAGGGAGTCCGACACCTCTTATAAAAAAAAGTGTTTTTTCTAAATCCGGTCATTATGATGAAAATCTTTTGAGTGCTCAAGATTGGGAGCTCTGGATCCGAATGTCTGCTGTAACCCATTTTGAATATGTCGATGAAGTTCTAGCAAAATACGTTGTTCATGGAGACCAATTATCGATTGATTTTAACAAAAAACGCAATTCGATAGAATATATATTACAAAAACACAAAGACATCTATGCCAGAGACAAAACTGCACTTGCATTGAATTATAAAAAAATTGCCGTACTGAATTTTATGAGCGGTCATTTAAGTGAGTGTCGAAAAAGAATAATGGCTGCAATTTCAGTTGATCGGTTTCGAGTTGGCCTGTTTATTCATTTGATTCTATCATTTCTTCCAGTTATTTATCGAAAATATATTTTTCGATTCTTGATGTTGGACTGGGGGGAATAAAATTCTTATATTGATTTGTTTTTTTGCCCAAAAAATTGATGAGAGTGGATAATGCCAAAAATCAGCTTGATTATTCCAACATACAATAGAGACAGAGTATTGGTTGAAACAATTAAATATGCAATAAAGCAAGATTTTGAAGATTACGAAATAATTATTGTTGATCAAAACGAAACCCACACCAAAAATATTTCTAATTTTTTCAAAAAATTACCTACTTTTGTACGAATTATCAAACATTTACCCCCTTCTTTACCAAGTGCCAGAAACAGGGCCATTCAAGAAGCGAACAGCCCTATTCTTCTTTTCATTGATGACGATGTAATATTCAAAGAAAATTTTATTTCCGAACATTATAAATATCACAATAATTCAACGATCGGATGTGTGACAGGGAAAGTCGAACAGAAATCCATTTATACGAATAAAATTCCGCTATGTGTTAAATCAGAATTTTTACAATGGATTTCTGTTAAAAAATTTCAGAAAAATGACTTTAACATTGCTTTTCGGTCAGCTGGAGGGAACATGTCTTTTCCCAGAGAATTGGCTCAACGGATAGGCGGATTTGATGAAAACTTCTTAGGAACAGCTTGGGGTGAAGAATATGATTTTCTCTACGTCTAAAAAACAGGGGTATGTCATTTTATATAATCCATTCGCCTCAATCTTTCACTTGAACACCCAGACAGGAGGCGTTAAAAACAGAAGCCGGTTTAATGAAAAGACCGTTTACTGTAGAGGCCATAATCTTACATATTTAATCACAAAAAAACTTTTTGGGGAAATGGACTTTGTTGTTTTCTTTTTTTCTACACATGGAAACAACTATTTTTAAAAAAGATTACGTTTCGTTGAAAGGCGCCAAATTTATCGCAAAAGGCTTTTTGTTTTTTATAAAAGGGTTGTACGATGGTTACAATGACGCATTGACAAAAAACAAAATCAATTTTTTGATGTGAGAATTTTTGACAGCTTGATAATTTGTATAAGCAGCCCAATTGAAGATATGGCAGCGATGTATATAAAAAAATATTCAAAAATTTGTGTGATAAGCATAAAAATAGCCCCATAAATAAACAAGTCATACAGTCCAAGATAAATTCTCTTTTGTGATCTGGATGTTTTTTTTCTTGCGGGGTTGAGATGAGCATCGACAACATAAACGTATAGCATCCAGAACGAAACCGACAGAAAGGCTGTCACTTGAATAATTTCATTCAATAAAATTTCTAAAGACATGGCTCCGGATGCAGAGCAAAAAATAATACAGATATCTTTTACCCTGTCAGATATGGGATCCATAGTAGCAGCGAATTTTGATCCTCTATTGCTCAGCCTCGCAAGTTCACCATCGACACAATCCAAAATATGGGAGATTTCTATTCCTATAGCGGCAATAAAAGTGAATACAATTCCGCCTTTCAAACTGATAAAGGCGGATGCGACGCCTATAATCATTCCAACAATCGTAACCTGCATCGGGGTTATCAATGTATTGACAAGCGATGGAGATATTCTTCTTGAGATAGGTCTTGCAAAAATATGAGTCAACAGTGAATCGGTTCGTCTTTCAATCGTCACTTTTTCCCCCAGCACATAAAACAAATGACTTAACGGCAGCTTGAACACCCCTTTCCTAAACAGCATGTCCCATTTCCCCAGTTTTTTCATCCACCCGGGATATGTATTACTCTTCACATACTCAATGATGGGAACCTCCCAGTCCGGGATGGAGCGCAGCCGGGGATCACGGCTGCCGTAGCGGCGGTGAAGCCGGACATCCCGGGGGCCGCTGGGATCGGGCCAGCCCGGGGTGTCTACGGCTCCGGATTCGGTCACTGTGATGCCGGATTGTTTGAACAGTTTTCTGACCGTGGTGATGTGATTGTATTTGATCTGGCCATGGTTCCAGTGAAATCCATACCAGTAATGCAGGAACCGGTGCCAAGGATATCCCGGCTGAAAATTGTTGCAGGTCACCAAAAGGATATATTTCCGGGAGATGCGCTTCATTTCCTGTAAATAGCGATCGGGTTTTTCAAGTTCCGTCCAGGTGACGAAATTCCATGCCAGGTCAAAGGCATCAGTTTCAAAAGGGGTCCGGCAGGGATCGATCTTTTCCCTGTAAGTCATTCGATCGGTCTGGCCGATGTCGTCCCATTTGGCAAGCATAGTGACTTCCGGATTCACCAGGGTAACATTGCAGCCGGCCATGGCAAATCCGATGGAATATAAGGATCCGGCCGCCTTGGCCCCATGGCTGGGCATTTCAACAATGCGGCTTAGATTCAGCTGACGCGTCAGTTCCCGGTGCAGTTGAATCAGCACATACCGGTCATAGGTGACACCAAACACTTCCCTTTCTTTTCCCATTTTTCTATACCCACCCTGTTGCCTGTACCATTTTACCGTGTCGATAATGCCCTGGTCCGCCGGAATCCGGGTGGCAAACCCTAAGTCGCTGACCGATTTTTCCATGGAAACACCCGGTCCGCCAGGGTTGACCGGATGTTGTTCCGGGTGACCGGCGGCACTTTTCCAGCGAACCGGCACACGGTTTCAATCAGGGATGCCCCGGCCAGGGCCATCCATTCCGGGACATACAGCACCGGCCGTTTCATGCCCAGTCCCCGGGCGATATACTGCCGGATGTCATCGAATTTTTCCGGGGATTCATTGGTCAGAAAATATACCTGTCCGATCCGGGCTTTTCATAGGCAAGGATCAGACCGGCAACCGCATCCCTGACATGGATCAGCGGGGTCAGTTTGGGCCTGTTTCCCACTTTCGGGTACAGGCCTTTTTTGTACAGCCGGACCAGCTTGAGCATGTCCCGCCAGTCGCCGGGGCCGTAGACCATGGAAAATCGGATGATGGATGCAGGCAGGTGGTCGGTGTGAACCATATCAAGGATCTTTTTTTCCGCTGTGAGTTTACTGATACCATAAGGGTGAACCGGGCGGCACACAGTGGTTTCATCTGCGGGTATTGTTGTGCATACCCCCATGGCTGCCACTGAACTGCAGTGGATGAAGCGTTTGACACTCGATGTCAGCGCTTCCCGAGCAATATGTTCGGTACCCTGCACATTAATGTCAAAAAAATCTTTGTCCGGCACATTGTAATGATAGGCATGCCCCATGGTGGCAAGGTGAAAGACCCCGTCCATGCCCTCGGCAATGCCGACAAGACGGTCTTTGTCCCGGATATCCGTTTCAAAGAGTTCGATGTTGTTGTCCGGCAGCAGCGGCCTTGCTTTGTCAATGTCCCTGACAAGACACCGGCAGAAATGGCCTGATCTGTCAGTTCTTTCACCAGCCAGGGTCCGATAAAGCCCGTGGCACCGGTAACCAGCACTTTCATGAACGCCCCGCTTTGTTTCTTCCCTGTATGTAAGACACCACCTTCGCCATACTTTTCATGTCCAGCAATATATTGGAATACATCTGGTTTGCCAAGGGGCACACGCATTCCCTGTTTTTGATCTGCGTGCGTACCTGGTCCGCTTTGGGGCTGTGCCACACCGATCTAAAATCATACCCCGCCTCTTTCAGGTTGCCCATGCTCCGGGTGTACCCCAATGTGCAGCAGGCCCACACATCGCCATAAGGGGTCAAATGAGCGTTGGTGATCCCGGCATAACAGGGGATGGGCTGGGTTTTTTGATGCAGGATCTCCAGGGCCAGCTGGTAGTACACCAGGCGGAAGGCATTGGTCACCCGGTGAAACATTGGTTTTCGGTTCATCATCTGGCACTGGTGGAATGAAAATGTTTTGATGGCCTGCTGATACGCCTGAAGATCCGGGGTAATGTGATCGTCAAAATTGAACATTTCCGATCGTTCTTCAGCGATCTCGTTGCGATAGGAATCCGGATCCAGGGACAGGGCAAACCGGGAAATCTCGTCAATATCCTTGATGTTCCATCTGGAAATCACCGTCCCCAGTTCTGCGGAAAGTTTTGGATATTCCGCTTTCAACCGCTTGAGTTCATGGAACACGGTCATCACCTTGTCAAAATTGCCTCTCACGCCCCGGATTTCATCATGTTTTTCATTCACATGGTCCAAACTGGGTTTGATGGTCAGGCGGGTTTCAGGAGCCTTTTTTTTCAGGATGTCGATGATTTCTTCAAGGGATGCCAGAATTTTTCGGACGGCAATGGCATTGGTGGGGATGTGAATGATCCCGGGTTTCAGGTATTTGACGGCAAGGGCGATTATTTCAGCGAAATCCGGCCTTAAAAACGGTTCACCGCCGCTGACATTGAAAATATAGACCGGTCCCATGGAGGCAAAGATCTGTTCGATTTCATCCAATGAAAGTTCCTGGTTTTTAAGACCGGGATTTTGGCGGTAGATATCCCATATTTTACAGGTCCTGCACCGGGACTGGCACACATTGGTCACCGAAAAAGTCAGGCTGAACGGCAGCGGAGGCTTGTATCCGAACCGATGAGACAGATAATACAGGGGCAGCTTGTATACAAAATGGTCGGGGGACTTCCATGTCATTGCCAGGTGCCATCCTTTTTCTTTTGAAATCGATGGTACAGTGAAATGGTCTGGTTTGCAATATGATCCCATGACATGGCTTTTTCAATCTTTATGGCATCGTTTTTCAGTTTTCGGTACAACCGGTCGTCCGACAACACTTTCAGGATTTTTTCCGCCAGGGCAGCGGGATCACCGCAGGGAACCACGCAGACCGGGTCTGTCACCAGGTCCGGCAGCCCGCCGGTATCAGTGACGATCATCGGGATGTTGAAGGCAATGGCAGCCGCCCCTACCCCGCTCTGGCTGTCAAAATAACGATACGGCAGCACCACCAGATCCGACGCTGAAAACAAAGCACCCACCTGGTCGGCAGGCACATATCCCAGCACTTGAATCACATCTTTTTCCAGCCCGAATCTCCGAATCAGACCTGCATACCGGTTCCAGGGTTCCCACAAACTGCCGGCAATCACCAACCTGAGAGGCAGCGGGCTTTTGGCTTTGATGATGGACACAGCCTCAAGCAGGATATCCAATCCTTTATAGGGCCGAATGTTTCCGAAAAACAAAACGATTTTTCATGATCGCGGATTTTTCTGGCCTGCCTAAAATTCCGTGATCCGGATTTGAACATGCCCAATGGTCCATGGGGGATCACGGAAATGCGGTTCCAACCGATTTGAAACTTCCCTGCTAGCGTATTTTTATTGTGATTCGAGTGTACAATCAGGTGATTTGACAAATAGACAATCAACTGAGTGGCCAGATCGAAAAGAGATGACGGCTCATGGGAACCGGTATTGTGAATGGTTGTCACAACCGGTATATGTTTCAGCCGGGCAATGGCCATCATGACGGCCGCTGCAGGCAGGGTGGGCAGGCTCCACCACTGGACATGAAACAGATCGGTTTTCATTCTCATGCCGGCCTTGATCCAGGACAAAGGATTATACCAGGCCAGGCTCTGGTAAATAGACAGGTGCCGGGTCTCGATTTTCTCGAAAGTCGCATCTTCAGGGGGTTGCTTTGCCGGATGAAGCCGAGCCGGGTACAGGCTGGCAAATGAATGAAAAAAAAGACGGATGCCAGCTTTGTCCAGAGCCGTTGCCAATCCCAGGCAATAAGGTGATAGTGCTTTCTGGGGCGGCAGGGTTCCCAGCATGGAAACGGTCGGCAATTGTCTGCCGGTCATTTTGATATCGCCGGTTTGATCAGGTTCAAGGGTATCCGGCCTTCGAACAGTTCTCCGTTCACCTCATAGGTCGGCGTCCCCGTCACTCCCAGTTCAATTCCTTTCAACACATCCCATTTGATCTTGTAGCGAACCTGGCGAATATCCGGCGAGGCGGCAAGCCCTTCAAATCTGACACCGCTTCGCTGGGCAAGATCTTTGATATCCAAAGTCTTAACATCCTTTGAGATCTCATATAACAGATCGTTCATCTGCCAGAACCGGTTTTCCAAAGCCGCATAGGCCGCGGCAACGGCCAATTTTCCAGAGGCCGGATGAAACGTTTTGGCCAGGGTCGGATTGAACTTCGGATCCATGGGAAAATGCCGGTGGACCAGGCGGATTCTATCAGGATTGGCTGCCACAATCTGCCTCAGATACATATGCATTTTTCTGCATTGGAAACACATGTAATCGGAATATTCGGTAATGACCAGTTCCGGGTTTTCCGCCCCGATCCAGGGGTCGCCGTATTCTGTCATGCCGGTGGAGATCTCTGCGGTGATCTCGGGCAAGGAAAAATGCCAGTATCTGGGATATGCAAACGGCAGGATGCAGGCAATCCCAAAAACCACAACAAGGACCGTGGTCTGATTTTTCCAGGGACGGAACAAAAAAACCACATCCTTTTTCAGGCCGCTGATAAATCCTTTTTCCGGAAACCTCCGCCGGATGATCCAAACCTGGTAGAGCAAGGCAAAGTTGATGCCATATCCGGCCAGGCACACAATGCAGTACACCTTGATCTGAAACTTTAGAATATACGCCAGATACAGGCTGTAACCGGAAAAAAACAAGGCGGTCAAGAACAGCATCGGCCAGAGCCGCCGATGATCTGCTTGGGATAAATACGCAAATGACAGCAGGATCAGAAAAATCCATACCCCAGAACACCCCACACCGGCACCGGCATGCCCAGAAAAATGGAATGCATGCTTTGGGACACGGTATCGCAGTTAATTGCCTCTGACACGGCACACAGGCTTACATAGAGGATATCGGTGTGGACCCGGTAGTGGGAAACGGCTGAATAACCCATATTTAACAGACCGGCTATGGCTATGACGGTCACTGACCAGAAATACACAGGAAACGGTAAATGTTTCATGACGCTAGGTGCCATCAGTCTTACCCAATTCATGGATTTTCCTGGATTGAACCTCTAACCGTCTTGATATGACAGGGGCGATCAATTCGGGTGTCAACGGCCACTGAAGATTCGTTTGCCTGTTTTGATTTAAAAAATTAAAAATTTGAGCCGCATTGAATTGAGATAAAAGATGATCTGAATATGTTTCAGCTTTGGGCATATTTCCTGACCTGACGCTGTTTTCCACCAGAAGCAGCAAGGAGGACAGGTTACCGTTAAATGATTCTGCAACCCGCCTCAGATAACGCTCTGCTGAAACATATTTTCCCATCATCATTTTAGAAATTCCGAGATTAAGCAATGTCATCTCATCATCAGGTGCGACAGATACTGCTCTTTTTGAATATTTCCATGCTGTTTCAGGATCATTCTGATGCAGCAATATCCTCGCTTTCAAATTGAGATAAGTACCTGAATTTGGTCTGATTGTAAGAAGATACTCAATGTGATTTGTTGCGTTTTCAATTTGCCCGGCTTGTAACAGTGTGAGAACAAGTCGGTGTCGGATATCATGTTTTCCTGGTTTTAGGGTGAGAATGCGTTCGTATAGCCGAATGGCTTTTTTGTAATCCCTTCTATGAGTTGCATACACTTCAGCCATATTGGCAAGTGACACCAATTCTGGTTTGTTTATAGTACTGTCATCCAAATGCCTGGATTTTTCCGACAATTCCAAAATGACATCATAATCTTGAATTTTTCCATAATGACTTTGTATTAAATTCTGATATGCCCGCGCTCTTCCCGGAGCCTTTGCAATCGTATCTTCCCAAAGAGTCTTTCCATCCGCCCATGCCATATTCCGAACAAATGATCCCAGCCCGAACGTCATGATCAGAATGGTACTGAAACATATCAACAGCCCTTTCATGATTTTAGACTGCCGTTCAATTGAATAATAATCCATTATTGTTTTTATCCCTGCTGCAACGGGTAAAAACAAGAAAAAGGACGGTAAATAATTTCTGTGTTCGAAAATAAGTTCCAAAGCAATCACAGAGGATTCAATAATGTGATTCAGAAAGAAAAAAAGGATCGCAAATGACAGTAATGGGTGTTTGTTTATCTGCCAAATGGCAAGGCTGATCAAGCCCAGAATCAAAAGAACGGAAAAAAAGGTGCTCCAGGGAGAAAACAGTCCGGTAGAGATGACAATATCGTGATCAAGAGAAAGCCTGTCTGCGATTGGATAAAAAATCTGTGATAGATAAAAAACCAGAATTCTGGATTGCGTTAGAAGTCTTTCGCAAAGGGAAAATGTACGACTTTGATATCCATTCAGTATTGTATTAATGAACTCAGATGACAAAAACAACCAAACGCCAGAAAAAAACACAACCAAAATAACAAGGCTTGTGATGAAAATCATTTTTTTTTTTTATTGCCGGATTTTTCATATCCTGAAAAAAATCAATTTCAATGAGCAACAGGAAACCGGAAGCATCATCGCATTTTCTTTTGATCCTACAGCCAACAAGAAAGAAACAACTATGCCAAGACTCCATAACACACACCTTATCCATGAGTCCTCAAGCCTGGCCCGCAGGTAACAAAAAAACGCCAATAATATAAAACATGGCAGCCATGGAAGCCATGCGCTGCACAATATAGGTAACCGCCTGGGTTTGAATGGGGTTAACCGCCCATAAAGCTGCTGCCAGAACGGCAATAAAATAGCCATTCCCTCTAAACCGGCCGGCAAGATTGGGTGAGCGGAACAAATGAACGATCGCCAGATACAAAAAAAAGGCGGTCAGAATGTGAATGCCCAAATTTACAATATGATATCCCGTCACACCTGTTTTGCCAAAATACCAGTTTAGGGCGATGGTCAAGTTGGATACCGGCCGATAAAAAAAAGATTTCCCAAGATCGTCAAACAAAGCATCAGAAACAGTTCCCGGATACAAATTCTCAATGTGAAGTTTCGTATTTTGAGTGATATTGTGAAAATCATCAAAATGAAAAGGCACATTGAATGTATTGCTGTAACATACCAAACAAAGCAAAAAAAATAACAGAAAAATCCGCCAATTAATGCACATTTGCCATTCTGTTTCAGATTGATCTTTTTTTACTCATTTTTCTTCTGATGTTTTTTGCCGGTATGATTTCACATCCGGTTCATGAGCACTTTACCAGTTTTTATAAAAAAAGCCCCTTCCTGATATTTCGAAATCAAAAAGGGGCTTAAAACAGATTGGTAATTACTGAAATTTTCTATCCTTTACAGGCATTAGGAGAATTTATGAGGTCGCCGGTACTATTAATGGTCCATGTATCTGTATTACCCTTTAACGTCGCGGTCGCTGTGGCTGTGAAACCTGTAGTGTTAGCAGGAGCAATTGTAATAGAATATTCTCCAGTGCCCTTAGTGGCAAATCCAATGGCGTCTTTATCAGTACTATAGGTATCATATTGGGCAAAATAGGCCTCTTGACCAACCCGAATACTCCCCAGGCTGCTTTTTGCTTCAGACTGTTTTGCCTTGCACTGATAATTCATAAAATTCGGAATGGCAATCGCCGCCAGAATCCCGATAATCGCCACAACAATCATCAGTTCGATCAGGGTGAACCCTTTTTTGTTTTTCAACATTTTCTTCATCGCCGTCTCCTTTAGTTTTTTACTTTTATTGACACTATTATGTCAAATCAACCTTTGAGTTATTACATAGCAACAAATATGCCATTTATTCATTTCTACCGGTACAGTTTATAATTGATTTCAAAATACCTGGAATCATAGGGAATATAAATATTTTTGATTCAATCGAATCATGTCTATCAACCCTGGAGTATCCCAAAATAACAAAAAACGGCAAATTTGACAAAATTTGAAACCGGTTGACGAAAACTGTAAATTCATTTTATGGTCCGACTGGAATCAGATGCCAACAAATGAAGGATGAGTGATTTTCAGACTGGACCCGATCATGACCCACAGAGTTCGAACCCATACCGTCTTTGCCCTGCTCACTGTCCTTGTAATCGGATACATCCTGCTTCTGGCGGCTGTGCCGCCGGTGGACCGGGATGCCTTGACCCATCACCTGTTTGTTCCCAAACTGTACCTGGCGTTTGGGGGGGTTTATGAACTTGCCCATATTCCGTTTTCCTATTATCCCATGAACCTGGATCTGCTGTACCTGATTCCGCTGGCGTTTGGGAATGACATTGCACCCAAGTTCATCCATTTTGCCTTTGCCCTGGTCACAGGATTCATGATTTTTAGGTTTCTTCGACGGCGGACGGACACGGCCCATGCCTGGCTGGGAGTCCTGTTTTTCCTGACCCTGCCGGTGATTGTAAGGCTGTCCTCCACCGTATATGTGGACCTGGGACTGATCTGTTTTTTGTTTGCATCCCTGCTCAGCCTGTTCAAGTGGATCGAATCCGGGTTTAAGACACTACCGCTGATCCTCAGCGGAATCTGGTGCGGCCTGGCCCTGGGAACCAAGTATAATGGGCTGGTGGGTTTGTTTCTGCTGGGGCTGTTTGTATCGTTTGTATATGCAAGGATCCATGCGGCAACCCGTTATAAAAACTTCAAGGCAGCCGGATGCGGGGCGGTGTTTATTCTGGTGTCCTTGATGGTGTTTTCCCCGTGGATGATCCGCAACCTGGCCTGGACCGGCAACCCGGTGTATCCGTTATACAACAATGTGTTCAATCCCCCGCTGGTATCTTTTGAAACCGAAACCAGGGAGCCCGCTCCGGGCATATCCCATTTGCAGTTCCGGCATCTGGATTATGGTGAATCCTGGCTGGCCGTTGCCATGATACCGGTGCGGGTTTTTTCCAGGGCAAAGATGATGATTTCCGGTATTTCGACGGCAGGACCAGTCCTTTTCTATTGTTCCTACCTGTACTGGCATTTGCCGGATTCAAAAGAAACCGGACCCGGCAGGAAAAAGCGGAAATCTGGCTAATGGCGGCGTTTTCCTTACTGTTTCTGCTGTATGCCTGCGCCCAAACATCAATACGGATCCGGTATTTTGCGCCGATCCTGCCGCCCCTGGTAGTGCTGTCCATGATCGGGCTGTACCGGCTTCGGAAGACCGGGGTGCTGGGGACAAAGCTGTCCGGTCCGGTCCGGACAGCTTTGGTGTTTGCGACGGTGGTGGTGATGCTCGGGCTCAATACCGTTTACGTGGCAGAGCGGTTTAACAAAGACAGGCCTCTGGATTATCTGTCCGGCAAACTGACCCGGGATGAATATATCCAATTGTTCCGGCCGGAATATGCCACATTTCAATTTGCCAATGAACATCTGGCAGAGAATTCTAAGATTTTCGGATTGTTCATGGGAGGCCGGGGGTATTATTCAGACCGGTTTATCGCGTTTTCCGATTCGCTTTTCCATAGAGTCGCCAGACATGCCGAATCCGGAAAAGATGTGGCGAAAACGCTGACCAATAAGGGATTTACCCATATTTTGCTCAGTTTTTCCGGCTTCAATTTATGGTTAAAGCAGGCAGCTTCAGAGCATGACCGCCAGGTGCTCAGGCAGTTTTTTGAATCCCATACGAGAATACTGTTCTCCCAGGATGGGTATGGGGTGCTTCAAATTGAACCCTGACTTGATTTCGAACCATAGTTTAGGCATATATAACTGAGCGTTATTGAGCCCATGCCCCTTGTCACCGGCATAACCAAATAAAAACCCCTGATTAGCAATTATCTTTTTACCGGTATTACCGCAATATTGAAGTGCGACACCGACAGAGTTTTTCCTTTTTTGGGAAATTCAGATGCGTCTACCGTCAACATTCCCATCCCCTGTTGCTATGGCTTGAACAACCATCTGTTCATACTGTTGCAGCATCGCTTCATTATCCCATTTGTAATGGTTTTAAAAAACGCTGGGTCGATCGTACAGATTGGGGTGTTTTAATTTCCAAGGCTAAGTCTTCGGCTGTTTTCTTTTCAGTTGCGCTCATCAGGCCGGAAAGGTATGTCTGTCCAATACTTTCTTGCTCACTGCGGCAGAAGCAGTCTGAAAACATATGATGAAATTCCGTTAATTTTTCAGCAATTGAGTCATAATCAAGATCGGTTAGATCAAAGTTCTCCAGTAATTCAGGCGTTCATTCAGACTGCTGTAATGACAAATTTGTTTCCTCCACAATTTTTAAAGAACCAGTGTATCAGATCAATAAAACAAAGTTTACTATTTTCAATGTCGCTGTAGTAATGGCGTATCCGTTAAAAAGCCTGTTTATTAAAACCTTTTTTTCATCAATCCTTAATTTATACCTACTTTTTCTGAGCTGTTGAGTGCAAATTTTTAGTCTTAATAAATTTTTCTATATTGCTTGATGAAAGGCGAATTTCAATTCATTAACAACGAATTCTGTATTAAAATAAATGAATAAAATATATATTTGGCCAAATAATCTGGGTTCCCGAACTTATATGACGAGGTTATCTGTATTTTGATATCTTTCTGATGTATTAAATTGATATAACACATTATTTTCATATGCTGTCATGTTCTCTTCCAAAATTTAATCACACACTTCTCATTATAATCATGCTCTATATAACGAGTTAAATTTCATATTGAATTCAATCAATTATTCGTATTTTCACATATATATATCCTATCGTCGTCAAAAATTTCCGGGAATGCAGGAAATAATCGATGTATTCGAGCATTAAATTTGAAAATCGTTTTTTTTAGCTTGACATTCGAATCATTTTGATTCTATTGTAAATGCTGCCAAGGTCTTGAAGTGCACAGTATTAAAAAATTTTAACAAACTAAAAGTTTGAAATAGTGAGCGATCTCAACACGGATCGTTTACAGGGGACATCCAAAGCATTTATTGTTTGATAGTGAATAGCAGAACCCGGCTATCGGCCAATAACGGCCTGCTGGAAACAATATAACTCAATGGAGGTGTTTAATGCATGAACCAAAACTTGTCCGTACCTTAGGCTTTTGGGAGTCCTTTGCAACCGCTGTTGGATTGGTTGTGGCTGGAACTACAATGGTTTCACTGGGCTATGGCTTTGGTCTGGGTGGTCCCGCCTTTTTCATCGCAGCATTTGCAGCATTAATTATCAGTATTTTGTGGCATTCTCATATGCGGAACTGGCAAACATGATGCCGGGCGCTGGAATGATCGGCGATTATACCGCACCCGCACTGGGTCGCCTGGCAGCCATATTCGGTGTTTTGGGCGGTTATATCGTTCTCGTAAGCGCCGCCGGCGCCATGGAATCCGTGGTTGCCGGTATGTCCATGAACAGTTTATGGGACGTAATTCCGGAAAAACCCTTCGCTCTTTTTTTACTTATCTTCTTCCTTGCCGTAAATTTGATTGGTGTTAAATTGTTCGGGAAAATACAATTTTTTTTAACTGTTTTTATGATGCTGACACTCGTCGCATTGGGGACTATCGGAATAGCTGGGATAGGCGGTGGCATCAAATTGGCAGAAGTCCAGTTTAATCCGGTCGGCTGGGGAAAGGTGAGCGAGATGCTGGCCATCGGGATCTGGCTCTATATTGGCATCGAGTATGTATGCCCAATGGCCGAAGAGATCAAAAACCCTCAGAAAAACATCCCCAAAGCGATGATTATAGGTCTTGTTCTCATTTTTGTTGCTGACATGATTTTCGGCATAGCAGCACTTCTTTATGTGACACCTGGCCAATTGCTTGACTCAGAAATCCCCCAGTTGGTTGGTGCAAAAGCCATAGCCGGTCAATTTGGCTTTATTCTCATGACAACCGCCACCGTCCTGGCATCAGCAAGCTCAATTGATTCCCATCTGGCGGCTATCCCAAGGATGCTCTATGGCCTGTCCCGGGAAGGCATGCTTCCAAAAATATTTGGATACATCCATCCCCGTTTCAGAACCCCATGGTTCTCAATTTTCATTGTGTTTGCCTGCCTGGGTCTCCCCCTGCTTTTCAGCATCGATCTGAATGTCATCATGACCCTTATCCTTATTGCTTGTATCACCTGGTTAATTACCTATATCATGGCCCAGGTCAATGTAGTTATACTACGAAATAAGTATCCGGACTTCCCAAGAAAATTTAAAACCCCCCTATATCCTGTTCCCCAGATCATCGGTATTCTCGCGTGTATTTACATGATTGTTACAATACACCCGGATCCTGCTATGAAACTTAAGATCTGGCTGGCGGCTGCGGCTGTATCTGCCCTGGTTCTTACATATGGTGTGGTGTGGCTTAAATTTGTAAAAAAATTACCCCTGTTTACACCGGTTTCTCTTGAAGATGAAGTAAATTCCATACAATTGCATTCAACAATTACCGATAACAACTGTTAAAACAAAAACCTTAAAAATTTTTGAAAGGAGGCAGAAATATGTCGTCCATGAAGTATTTTTCGTTTCAACTACCAACACGGATTGAATTCGGCAACGGTGTGATTCAACATATTGGTAAAGAAGCAGTAAAGATAGGTGGAAGAAAGGTATTGATTGTAACCGACCCAGGTGTGCTTGCAGCGGGGCTTATAGAACCGGTGATTGCATCCCTCAATAAGGTAAACATTGAATCAGTAATCTTCGGCGCCGTTGAAACCAACCCCCGTGATACTACCGTGGCCGAGGGCGCCAAATTTGCTGATAATGAGGCCTGCGATCTCATTATCGGAATAGGAGGCGGAAGTCCTATTGATACGGCAAAAGCCATCGGCGTTATCCAGTCCAATGGCGGCTGTATCTCCGATTACCAGGGCTGGATGTTGTGAAGAATAAAATTCCGCCTTTGATTGTTGTACCGACCACGGCCGGAACTGGCACAGAGGTGACTTTCTGGGCCGTCATCACTGATTCAGAAAAGCACTTCAAAATGAGTATCGGCAGCCCCATGATAGCACCCTCCGTTGCATTAGTGGACCCGGACATGACCATGGGATTACCAGCTAAGATCACCGCTGCAACGGGCATGGATGCATTAACCCATGCGATTGAAGCCTACACGGCAACCCTTAGCGAACCCGTAACCGACAGTCTTGCCTTGAGCGCCATAGAGCTCATCAGCAAAAGTCTTCGAAAGGCTTATGCTAACGGCAACGACCGCCAGGCCCGATATGACATGATGCTTGCCAGTCTCCTTGCCGGCCTTGCATTTGGAAATTCGGATATCGGCGGGGTCCACTGCATGGCCGAGGCAATTGGGGGACTGTATGACATACCTCATGGTGTCGCCAATTCAATTTATCTCCCCGTGGTCATGGCGCACAACTGCATTGCCGATCCTGACAAATTCACACGGATCGCCCAGGCACTTGGGAAAAACACATCCGGCATGTCAACGATTCAGTCGGCGAAATGTGCTGCAGACTTGGTGCGAGAACTTTCCAGGGATCTGAATATTCCATCGGCAAAGGATGTCGGCGTAAATTCGGATGACTTTAAACGGCTTGCCCAGGCTTCTGCCGTAAATGTATCAGTTGAGAGCAATCCCAGAATAATGAATGAGGAGGCCTTTTTTAACCTGTTTGAAAAAGAATACAGCGGGGGTTAAAATGGCGGTAGACTTCGGTTGCCAGCAAAATATGATCAGCAGTATCCCAGGGGACAACATTTCAAGGAAAGCCTTTGGGGCGCTAAGGGGACATGCCGGTTTGTTTATGGAATGCGGAATGCTTGATCAGCAAGAGCACTCAGGTGTTATATCGCTTCAGAACCATAAAACGAGCCTTGATCTTCTTTTCCATGTTAGAAGAAAACTGTTGAGCCGGGTGTACCATCTTCGCATTGTATCCAGGATGGTCCCGAAAAACGGCCACGGGTCTGACGATCATTACAGGTTGGGACTCAAAGTCTCCGGAATCAGGCGATTCAAGCACAGGTTTTCCATTCACGGAAAAGGACATGTTGCTGGGAAAGCCCTTGCAGATCAACTGATTTTATCGGGCCTTATCCAGCAGTTGACAGAAAATGTCACCATCGAGCACCTTTCCATCAGTTGGAATCCGGAATCATGCCAATGGTTGGTTTCAGTGGGACCCTATCCAGGAAGCTACGTCTATCTGATCTTCCCGCCGATGAAGCAGAATGTGAAGCTCAGAAAAACTGAGGCCAACGCCCTTTACGATTTCATAGAGGGTCTTGGCGACTTTCTTAATGCAGGGCATTGTTTTTTTTAAACGAGTTGATATAAATTGCTTAATAATATTTTACAAGGAAAAGAGCCGATAAAGGTATGAAAATGAAAGATACAATGGATGAAATGGATTATCAGATCACCCAGCTGCTGGAAGAAAATGGAAGAATACCAAACACGGAACTGGCAAAAAAACTGGACACATCAGAAACAACAATACGGACACGTATCAAACGCCTGATCGATCAAGATCTGATAAAATTGTTGCTGTTAGAAATCGTGCAAAACTGGGCAGCGAAACCAATGGAAATATTAAAATCGAGGCAGATACGAAAAAGGCTGAATATATCGGCAGTGAATTAAGCAGAATCAATGAACTCTGGTATGTTGCTCAATTGGCTGGCGATGCCGATTTTGATGCTGAATTCAGTGTTGAGTCCCAGCATGACCTGCTCATCTTATTGGACAAAATCAACAAAATCGATGGTGTGATCCGCACCCGAACCTCCACCCGGCTTAAGCTGGTGAAACAGCTGGGAGAATTTGTAACCTTTACAAATCCTTCCGCCCAGGCATCCGGCAAAGGATAGTCCCCAAAAAGCTGAAAGGCCGGGTCATGTTATGAGCATCAAACAAAAATCTGTAAAAATAGAGGAAACAATGAAAATTTTACGAATAGATATGGGCAATCAATCAGTAAAGTGGACAGAGGTGCCAAAAAAATATTTGACATTGGGCGGACGTGCTCTGACCTCCATTATGGTGAACGATGAAGTACCAGCCACCGCAGATTCCCTTGGCAGTGAGAATAAACTTATTTTTGCCCCGGGGTATTTGACCGGAACACCTCTAATCAATACCAGCCGTCTTTCCATTGGGGCGAAAAGCCCGCTTACAGGTGGTATCAAGGAGAGCAACGTGGGTGGTACAATGGCATTTTCCCTTGCCAGAATGGGAATTACAGCAATTATTGTTGAGGGTAAGGCAGATAAAGATAAGTATTTTATCCTGAATATCGAGGATGAGAAAACAGCGATCCTCCAGAGCGCAGAAGACCTGAGAGGGATGCACACCTATGCTGTCACCCAAAGGCTGCGGGCACAATTCGGGGATTCCAAAAGTATCTCTTGTATTGGACCTGCCGGGGATCAACAGCTTTTATCTGCGTCCATTCAATCAACAGATCTCGACGGACGTCCCTGCCGTGCCGCGGGCCGGGGTGGGCTGGGAGCTGTAATGGGCTCAAAGGGCTTAAAGGCAATTGTTGTTGATCTTCATGGCAAAACTCCCACAGAGATTATGGATCCAGATCGGTTTAAAAAAGCATCAAAAGCCTATGCCAAAGATGTCAAAGCAGATGAATTCAGCGGTGAGATATTGCCACAGTTTGGAACTGCCGCTCTGGTTGAGGCGATCAACGAGGCCGGGGCCTTCCCCACCAACAATGCGACCCAAGGGCAATTCAAGGGTGTTGAAAAGATCAGCGGAGAGGCGCTGTCCAAATTGATAGAAAAACGGGGCGGACTCACGACCCATAAAGGATGTTCGCATTGCATTATCAATTGCTCTAATGAGTTTGTAGATGAAACCGGAAAATTTGTTACCTCCTCTCTCGAGTATGAAACGATCTGGTCCATGGGAGGGATGATTGGAAATGATAACCTTGATGCAATTGCCCGGCTGGATTTTCTCTGTGATGATATCGGTATTGACACCATGAATACCGGTGTGGCTATCGCTGTTGCCTTTGATGCCGGCTATGGTGCCTTTGGCGATTATAAGACTGCCATTGCTCTGGTGGAAGAAGTGGCCCAGGGAACAAAAATGGGAGCATTGATCGGTAACGGCCCTGTGGCTGTCGGCAGACACTTCAACCACCCCAGGTTCCCACCATCAAGGGCCAATCCATTGCAGCATATGACCCAAGGGCTATACAGGGAATGGCTGTAACTTATGCTACTACGCCAATGGGTGCCGACCATACTGCCGGCTGGGTTGTGGGTCAGAATCTTGAGGCCTTTGGCGGTACTGTTGACGGCCACAAGGCCGAGGGGCAGGTTGAGGTCTCCAGGGATGCCCAGATCCATATGGCCGCTGTTGACAGCATGGGTATTTGCGATTTTGCTCAATCCGGACTGGCCTCGGATGAAGGAATGGACAATGTCTACAATATGATAAGCGCAAAATTGGGGAACCACTTTGGGACTGATGATTGGACACAACTGGGGAAAAGAGTATTGCGTGCCGAACTGAATTTCAACAGAAGGGCCGGTTTCACCAACAAAGATGACAGATTGCCGCCCATGTTCTATGAAGAACCCTTGCCGCCACATAATATAGTAGTCAAAGTAAGTGATGAACAAATGGATTCCACTTTCAGGGACCTTTTAGAGATCAGCAATTGAAATTAAAAGTTCACTTACGCGGTACCCTGCCGAGTCAATATCCGGGTGAATACCCGGAAGCTGGTTTGGAACTGGAATTTGACCATCAGCTTGGGGTCAGCGAACTGGTTGATCGGATTGGAATAAAGCCGGGCCGTATAGGAATTATATCTGTTAACGGACTGCGGGCGAATGAGGCGGATTTGATCCCGGACAATGCGGTTGTAAAAATTTTTCAACCCCTTGGCGGTGGATAGATAAAAATCAAATTTTAAAAGCTGTGGCAAAAATCTTGCCGCAGCTTTTATCAACTTTCGGGATTCAATTGAATTGCCCGAAAAAATGAGATAACTATCTTAAATTATAAAGAGAATTAGGTGATGAGCCTCGTTATTTGATATATGGTGAATTTACGGAAAATAAACTAAACAACCACCGGCTTTGAGCCGGTGGTTGTTTAGTTGTCGGAGAATTTAAAAACATACCTCACGGTGCCGGAACACGGTTTTTTAAGCCGGGGACTGCCCAGAATACTATATATGTGGACAATGGCCCGGCGTTCAGATCTCATCATTTAAAAAATGTGGCAGTGTCTTTATCTATCGCCCTGATCCATGCAAAACCGTACAAGCCCCAGAGAAAAGGTAAAATTGAGCGCTGGTTCAAAACCGTGAGATTGCAGTTCCTTCAAAACTTCACCGGCAAAACCCTTCCGGATTTGAATGCCGCGTTTGATGAATAGCTCAATGATGTTTATCACCAGCGCAAACACTGCAGTACCGGTGAAAGTCCGTTTAAAAGATTTAGCTCATCCATGGAATGCATCCGGACGGCTCCGCCGGATCTGAAAGATCATTTTCGTAAAACTGCCCGGCGAAAAGTAGCCAAAGACCGGACCATTACCCTTAACGGCAATATGTTTGAAGCACCGGTTGTCCTAATCGGCAGACAGTGTAGATGTCAAATACCATGAGGATACGCCCCAAAAGGCCGAAGTGGTTTATAGAAACAAATCATATGGCTTGCTAACCCCTGTGGACCTGTCTGTTAACTGCCGTGTTAGAAGAGACCGGTGGAACGAAAACGATATCCGGATCTTCCCAAAACTTTCCGGTGAAAGTATTTGCAGAACTCCACACCCTTGTCCGATTTGAAAAAGACTCCGGAACCTGGTTGCCTGTAATCCTTGCCGGTCAGCCGGCATTGATTGATAAACTTCAGTACAAGACATCCATCCCGTTTGCTTCACGGATCGTGGCCAAAATCCACATAGAGGGTCTGGATATCAATGGGATGAGATCTTATTTTGTTCATCATTTGCAATTGTACGGGGTGGATGCCAACTTCTTCTCTGATCAGGCAATAACAGCGATACATCAGGGAGCAGGCGGTCTTTTACGAAAAGCCCACAACCTTGCCAGAGGGTCCCTGATTGCGGCAGCCGCGGAAAAATCCATGACCGTGTCAGCGGACCAAGTTCGCATCGCATCATCTGAAATTTTTTAACATCGGAGACGTTATGGCAAAAAAACTGCTTATCCGCGAATTGCTGAGGAGGGTAACCCTGCTTCTCATGCCTTCATTATTTAAGCTTTCCCATCCATGCCATAAAGAACCCAATAAAATCATTCGGAGCGAAGCGACTTCCCACTTTGTTCAAAACAAACCGAAACATATCCAATCAGTTCAAAATTATCAGAAAATAAAAATTAGGATAAAAGACAAATTAACAGGTTTTTCTGCGCTTGGAGGTATCAAGAACTTGATTTCAAGATTTAGAAAAATTGTTTGGCATTATAATAAAAATCGTATTCCAAACTGCATTCAATTTAACCTCAATGTCCATGCTATTTTTTTATAACT
>LQAI01000109.1_pt1 | contig 21304 bp, 12 predicted proteins | sample 1535821 | NCBI WGS metagenome assembly LQAI01 (sample SAMN04331586, study PRJNA305678) | bioreactor metagenome | isolation source: bioreactor_5 inoculated with Wadden Sea sediment 1st replicate of a... | place: Germany:Bremen | reverse complement strand
AGTTAATGATTTTATCATATCCATATCTCCGATAAAATCGGATCACTATTATTTTCATATAAAAACAATTGGTTATGCTCTATAAATTCTCCAAAAAAGGATAAGAGTCAAGCAATATCGAAGATGGAATTATAGAGGCTTCATTTGCTGCTTACAGGGTCTGTTTTTATCATAACTTGCTTGGTTCGCTGTCCAAAGATTTGGACCCGACGTCAATAACAGAAGGAATTTGGACGAGGTCCGAAATTTTAAAAACACTTTACATTCAAAATTTTTTATGATTATATGCATATAGTTTCTATATGAATATACTTTTTATATGTTTAAGAAAGTGTTTAAAAAGCAATGAAGTGGGGCGTTCGGCAAAGATTAGAGTTCATTGAGTATCGGCTTTTCTGGGAAGGCACAATCAACAGAAAAGATATAAAGGATGCTTTTGGTGTTTCTATTCCCCAGGCGTCAGCAGATATCAAGCAATATAAACAAACTGCTCCGGGGAATATTTATTATGACAAACGGAGAAAAAAATACCTGGTATCTTCTAAGTTTGAACCTGTCTTGGGTCCGGTAGATGCTCACAAATATTTATCTAATCTATCAATGTTATCAGAAGGCTTGATCAAAGAGGATGAAACTTTTATAGGATATATTCCAGAGTACTCGGTTGTTCCCTCATTTGAAAGAACTGTTGCCCCATATATCCTTAAAAGGATAGTAAGGGCTTTAAAAGAGGGAAAGGCAATAAATATTCAGTATCAATCCATGAGCAGACCGTCTCCTGTATGGAGATGGATTTCTCCTCATGCTTTTGCGTTTGATGGATTCAGGTGGCACATTCGGGCATATTGTGAGCTTGTAAGTGATTTCAAGGATTTTATTTTAGGGCGTATTCTGGATGCTCAAAATGTAAAGGCATCAAAAGTGAATCCAGCAAATGACTATAACTGGAATCAGTTTGTAACCTTAAAAATAGCAGCTCATCCGGATTTGACTCCAGATCAGCGTAAAATAATTGAAAAAGAGTATAATATGATTGATGGGGTCGCCCAATTAGAGGTTCGGGTCGCTTTTATTTATTATGTCTTACTACGGTTTGGGTTTGAAAATCATGAAAGCCTGATAGTTTCAAAAAACAAAGATGCAATACTGTTGAATTATGGTGAGATTGAAGAGTATATAAGATGAGGTATTCAGAAAGTAATATTCTAATAAATTTTAACGAGCGAAAAGTTTTAAAGGCTTACTTAATGCAGAGCATGGTAAGGATTTGAATGGATGCGTAAAAGAAAACGCCAAATTTTCAGGACATCAAACCTTTTGCTTTAGGTATGGATGGTTGGAAAAAGGATTTCGTTTTGTGAAAAATGGTCAATGGTTCTCAGAAGATAATGCCATTGTCGATTTAGGTGTTGGGAAAAACATGGTCGACAGTATCCGCTACTGGTGTGAGATGGCAGGTATTCTCAACGATCATAAAGTGTCCGATCTGGGTAAAAAAATTTTGGACGAAAAGACGGGGTGGGATCCTTTTCTTGAAGATAATGCAACACTTTGGCTGCTGCACTGGAAAGTAAACACCAATCCAGATGTCATCACAGCGGGAACAGCGCTTTTTTCTTATCTCCACAAGCCTGAATTCAGTAAATACGACGTGGCCCAGGCTGCTGTAAAAATATTGGACCCAAATAAAAAAGCCCCCTCCGATAAAATTATCATGCGGGACATTGATTGCTTTATCAGATCTTATACAGGTGGGAGGCGATTTGATAGCCATAGCTTAAAAAGAAGAATCATTTGAATGCCCGTTTCAGGAACTCAATCTTATTCATCCTTTGAGAGACTCTGATTTATACCGATTTTCCATTGGCCCTAAGGCATCTTTGCCGCCTGAGGTAATCGGTTTTGCTATTTATGAATACCTGAACCAGGATACAAACCGTGGTGCCATGCGTATTCAGGAAGCTCTGTACCATGAGTTCAGCCCTGGACAGGTGTTTATGCTGGATGAAAACGCCATGATTGAGGCCGTTCAGCTACTTAGCGCTTCGCCAAAATGGCATGGGAAGTATGGGTTTACAGAATCTGCCGGTGTTGCCATGGTTCGATGCGAAATGGAGGAACAAGAGGCTTGGGATCTATTAAATGACTATTATAGAGGGACACCGATCCATGGCTGACCTGAAATTGATTTCCGACTACATCGGTATTGTCCCTGGATTTTTGCGCTCAACCAATCTGGCAAATGACTGGAAACAGGCGGCGGCCAAATCTGATTATATTATCACTCCTAATGTATCCCGGTCTTTGGAGCGGGTTTGCAATGGATTAACCATGAAGGACGGACAGCAGGCGTTTACACTGATCGGTCCATATGGATCCGGCAAATCAGCCTTTGCTGTTTTTTTGTGTCGTCTCATGGGGATGGATCCTATCCTGTCAGAAAAATCAATGGATCTGCTCGCAGGCACTGCCACAACTAAAAGCCGTGCAAAAAATCAAATCCGGGCAGCAAAAAAGGAAAAACAAGGCTTTCTTCCTATTGTCATCACGGCAAGACGCCGCCCCATTTCCCAATTGCTTTTAGAAGGTATTTTAGATGCCGTGCATATGCTTGAACATGGGCCGGGCACCAGTCAATTGATTTCAAGAATTCAGCAGGCCCTTGATAGAAACTATTGGGAGGACTCCGGCACGGTCCTTAACTTCCTTTTGGAAACCCAGAAAGAAGTAAGGGTTCAAGGACTTACCGGTTTGTTGATCTGCATTGACGAAGCAGGAAAAACATTGGAATATGCGCTTCAGGACAAAAGTGGGGGGATGTATATATCTTCCAGCAAATCGCTGAATTTGCCAATCGTCAAAAGGGTGTACCTGTCCTGTTTTTAATCATCCTGCATCAAATGTTTGACGATTATGTCGAGCTATCGGACCGCACAGTCAGAAATGAATGGGCCAAGGTCCAGGAACGTTTCCAATCCATCCAATTTAACGAATCTGCCGCCACAACTATCAATATGGTTGGGCAGGCCATAAAAAGGGAACATCCCCTGCCAAAGGCCATTGAAAATGCAATTATTAAAGAATTGGAAGCACTTACAACCGCTGAAATTCCTTTGCCTTTAGGAATGGACGCCAAAGAATTCACTGCTTGTGCAAAATCGGCGTGGCCTTTGCATCCTACCGTATTGCTATCCATTCCCCATCTGTTTCGGCGGCTGGCCCAGAACGAACGATCCATCTTTTCCTATCTCACCAGCATGGAGCCGTTTGGCTTTCTGGAAACCATATGCCAAATGGAGGCCGGCGGCGGGAATTTTATCAGGCTGACAGATATTTATGCCTACCTATTGGCTAATTTTGAGGTGGGCTTGTCCAGAATTCCACATGCCAAGCGATTGCTGGAAGCCAATGATATTATCAACAGCAATGCTCGGTTAACCCAGGAACAATTGGAGCTTATACGTTCCATTTCCCTGCTTAATGTGCTGGGGGAAATGAGTCCATTGAAAGCTACCCCGGAACTTTTGACCTGTGTGGCTTCCAATATCCCCGGAGTGATCAAGGAGTTGGGCAAGCTGCGGACACAGTCAATTTTAACTTACAGGCGATTAGATGACACCTATCGGGTATGGGAAGGCAGCGACGTTGATATCCACGCCAGAATGAAAGAAGCCAGAAGAAAGCTTCAGTTAGAAGGAAAATCTCTTTATGAAACCTTGTCCCGACATTTACCGACCCGGTCCATGCTGGCCAGACGACACAGCCTTGAAACTGGAGCTCATCGGTATTTTAAATTAGTTTATGGAGAAAGAATCGAAGGTGATGGCCAGGGCTGTTATCTGATTTAGATGGAGTGGCCGGCATCATTCTGGTTCTCCTTCCTCAGGCGGATCACAAAGCGGTTCTGTTAAAAATAGAACAAATCACCCAGAGTCATCCGAATATTGTCGTTGCCCTGCCCAGGCAGATTGATGCCCTTCGAGGTGTTGTCGAAGAAGTGGCCTGCCTAAACTGGGTGAGTAATCATACCGAAGAGTTGAGGGATGACCGGGTCGCCAAAAGAGAGCTTGATCTGCGCCTTGCAGAGGGAGAGCAGCGCATTAACCAGTTGCTGCAAATTTTTTTAGATCCCCGTCCTGCTCCGACAGGCAATTCATGTCAGTGGTTCTGGGCAGGGAAGGACCGAAAAGCTCGCCATACCCCGGATGTAACCCGTCTGCTATCTACAGCATGTGACCAAATATATAATAAGAGCCCCAAAGTCAGAAATGAGCTGGTTGCCCGACGTAAAATTTCAGGGGCGGCCACTTCGGCTCGTCGCTGCTTATTGGATAGAATGCTCAACTATCAGGACCATGAAAATTTAGGAATAGAAGGCTACCCCCCAGAACGAAGTATATATGCGTCGGTTCTTTATGCCCCCGGTATCCATGTGTATGATGCTCAATCTGGAAAGTGGGCTTTTCAACCCCCGCCAAAAGACAATAAAATGAACCTGGCCCCCTGCTGGGCGGTACTGGAAGAAACGATTTTTTCCCCTGAAGTTGAGCAGATTCCTTTGGACCTTTTATTTAACAAATTGGCCCAGGATCCATACGGACTGCCCCAGGGCATCCATCCCATCCTGTTTACCGCCTTTTATATTTTAAATAAAAACGATCTGTTTTTATACCGGGACAATACCTTTTTGCCGGACCCTCAAATGGCTCAATTTGATTTGCTTCAAAAGCGGCCTGAGTTGTTTTCAGTTTCAGGTGCCCGGACTGAAGGAATACGAAAAGCTGTTGTCGGCCGGTTGGCAGAAGGATTAAACCAGCCTCCCAAAACCGCCAGTGTGGTCCGGGCCCTGTTCAAAATATTGCACAGCCTGCCACAAATCACATTGAAATCCAGCCGGTTTGATAATGAACTGGGGTTAAAATTTAAAGACTGCCTTGTCCAGGCCCAGTACCCGGAAGCCTTATTATTCAATGATCTTCCGGCTTGCTACGGTCTCCCACCCTTTAAAGAGAATCAAGAAAGAGCCGAAGATATACAAATTTTTTTCGAATATTTAAACCAGAGCCTTTCCAGTTTACAGCATCATGCAGACGCTGTACTCAATCAAGCCCGGGATACTCTGCTGGAAAAATGTGACCTGCCCAAGGGAGAAGAAGGTTGGCTTACTTTGGAACAACGGGCAGCCTGGCTGGACCCCCGAACTACCAATGATGCCCTTACCCCGTTTTTCAGATGTATCGGCAACGGTGCCCTGGACTACCATAATCCAAAATCTGCCATATCCTGTGTTGCCGGACGTCCCTTTGCACAATGGACGGATATGGACATTGAGCGTTTTCCCGGACTGGCTGAAGGGATGGGCGAACAGTATAAAGTGTTATGGGCCACCTTAGGGCAAGCATTTATTTCTTTGACGCCGGAAGAGCAAAAGCAGAAAAACAGGTTACGTTACGGCTCGAATCCCAATTAGAGGAATTCACCAAAGACCACTCTCCCAACGCTATTGCGGCAGCTCTAAGGGAACTGCTTTCAAAAGTTGAATCCAATGTATCAGCGGGTAAATCATCATGACAGGTTTACAATCTTTGGAGAATGCAGAACAAATCGATAAACCGGTTCGGCATATTGTTGCGTTATCTGGGGGAAAGGACAGCACCGCTTTAGCAGTGTTTCTTAGGAAAAAAATTCCAAATCTTGAATATGTTTTTTGTGACTCTGGCGAAGAACTTCAAGAAACTTATGACTACATCTATAAACTTCAGGATTACTTAAGTATTGATATTAAATGGTTAAAAGACGATCGTGATTTCGAATATTATTTAGATATGTATAAAGGTGTACTTCCAGATCCCAATAAACGGTGGTGTACGAGAATGCTAAAAATAAAACCCTTCGAGGAATATGTCGGTGATGAACCAATAATTAATTATGTTGGTATTCGGGCAGACGAAATTCAAAGGACAGGGTATATTTCCAAAAAAGCCAAACATAAAGACTGAATTTCCTTTCATCGAAAACAATATCCGATTAGATGGCGTATTAAGCATTTTGAAACAGGAGGGGCTTGGCTTACCAGAATACTATAGTTGGAGATCTCGTTCTGGATGCTACTTTTGTTTTTTTCAACAAAAAATAGAATGGGTAGGACTTCTTGAAAATAAACCCGACTATTACTTAAAAGCGGAATCTTTTGAAAAGTTAGACCCTAAAACAGGAAAAAAATTCACATGGATGGAAAACGAAAGTCTTAAATACATAAGAAATAATCCAGAAAGAATAAAAGCAATAAAAGCAGAATATAAAACAAAGAAAAAATCTGGCAGGCAAATCAATTTAAAAAAAGACCAGACACTTTTTAATCTATGGGCTAATGAGGATATAAATCAGAGAATAAAATTTCCAAAAAAATCTTTAGAAAAATCAAAATCTAATAATAAGGAGTACAAAATGAACAATGATGTGCTCGCAGCGATTCAAAATTTCATAGAAGGCATCAAAAAGGGGCATCCTAATCCCCACCGTTTTGCTTTGCTAATAGCAATTGCAGAATTATTCGATAGGGAGTCCTCTCGTGAGAATAAATTTCATATAGATAATGAACTTGAAATAGCTTTTCAAAAAGCGTTTCTTTCTATTGATCCAAAGGCTTCGGTGGCTTCTATTCAACTCGAATACCCGTTTTATCATCTACAAGGAAGCGGCCTATGGATTCTCAACATTAAAGATGGCAAAGAGGCAGAATACCAAGAAATCGTCCTATTGAAAAATGCCAGATTCACAAAAAAGCGCTTATTGCAATTAATTAGCCATGCCTCATTGAATGATGAAATGGTAAAAATTATGAGAGACGAGACGAAAAGAAGAGAATTTGTTGATTTTTTAAAGGATTCATATGGAAAAATGACCCAAAACGCAACAACAATACTTGAATCTATACCCTCCCACCATTTCAATTTTTCCAATCCTTTTGTCGGCTATCTAAATTCTCTACAACAAGTCGGGGGCAGCAATGAAAATGCCCTGGCCGAATCCCAGGTATGCAATGAATATTTTGCACTGCTCCATGTTGTCCATCCTCTGGTGCAAGCCATTCTTACAGAACTCCGGAACCCGACAGGCAGGCACATCATTTTAACCGGCCATGCCGGAGACGGGAAGTCTACCTTAGCTATTGATGTTCTCAAATATTTGAAAGGGTTGCCTCCTGACGCGCCTCTTCCTGGGCCCATCAGCCCCAGAGAAGAGATCGAATCGGCCAACGTGACCATTATTAAAGATCTGAGTGAACAAGATAGAATTAAAAAATCAGAACTCATTGACGAATTGATTGAAAATAAAAAGAGATTTTTGCTGGTGTCTAATACCGGCACCTTACTGGACCTGTTCAAAAGCCATGAGGCTATGCTGACACAGGGGAATAAGGATCTGGAAAGCTCTGTACTGGAGGCCATCGGTAGCGACACAGGCGGTTCGGACCTGGATCTAAAGGGTGTTCAGTTTAAAATATTCAACCTGGCCCGGATGGATAACTTGGCCTTGGCCAGACAAATTTTTGAACGAATGCTGGATGAAAAACGGTGGGTTGCCTGCAGTAAAAAAGAGTGCAGGGATGCCTGTCCCATATGCATCAATGTAGATCTGATCCATAAAAATAAGGAAAGGGTACTATACCGCATTTTTCTGGCGTACCGGAGAATGTATGAATACGGTGTACGGTTGACTCTGAGGCAGTTAACCGAACATCTGGCCTATATCCTTACCTCCGGATTAGAGGGCAGCGATATCCGTATAATGCAGGAAAAGGCCCATCGTCCGCTGACCATAGAGTTTTTATTTTTTAATCGATTTTTTGGTGATGACGGTGGTGAGGCAGATATGGCAGCCATAAGGATGAAGGCTGTCAAAGCTGTTTTGGAACAAGGCTTTGGCGATCGGCCATCGCCTCTTTGGGAACATCGGCTTTGGTTGAAAACCTACGGTCAGACCTTCCCCTTTGATGTGCCCGGTTGCGAAAAAGTATTCGAAATTCTGAGAGATCAGGGGGGCCGAACCCATGGCAGGCCCGATGTCAAGATATCACCGGACCGTGCCAGGGAACAGGTTCGGAGAATGTTATACTTTCTCTACGATTTCAAAAATAAGGATCAAACCTATATCGGACAGTTTCTCAATTCGCCTTCCCTCCTCAACTGGATGGACTGGCAATCATCCCAAGGTGGGCTGCAACCAAGGGAAGTTACAGGGCTCGGCCAAAAAATATACCATGTCCTCCAAGAACATTTTACCGGTGTCAGGTTACCGGAAGGTTCTTCCCAAGGCGGAGACCGGCGTCTGTATATTACCTTAAGCCGCCCCAGGCGGGAGGTCCGACAGAGCGCTCAGATCGTATTGGCGCAGCTGGATTGGAGCACGGCGACCCGTCTGGAACTGAAAGAAAAAACGTTTGCCAATGGCCAGCAGCGAAAGGACCTGGTTCTTAAAGGCCGAGAACCTATCAAGGGTATTGACCTACCTTTAGGAGTGCCCTTTTTGGATTATGTACTTATGCGACATTTTGGTGAATTTGGTGAAGTGCTGCAGGCCGCCTATATCGAACGGCTTGATCAATATAAAGCCCAGCTCCAAGGGCGTATTGGAAGGAATAGATCCGAAGAGATTATGCTGGTCCACCTGAAAACGGACCATACCTTTTTACGGCAGCAATACAGCGTCGCCAACGGCACCCTGGAGGTAAACGATGTCCTTTAATGATTTCCCATATGATCCTTTGACGAATCCCAAAGCCAAACAAGCCATGAACAACCCGGCTATTCAATTGATGGGAAATCGGTTCTTTTCAGACCAGACCCATTGTGAACTTCTCATCGAACTTTTATTGGTAATCTTCTCTCCTAAAAAATTCAAAGATGACACTGAATTTAAGAGCTGCCTGCCGGAACTTTCATATATAAAAAGTCAGCCTGATCAAATTTTCCAATACGCACCCAAAGCCCGTCTGAACCTTAAACTTTTTTCCTTTTTAGGGGCTTCAAAGTTGGATGCCCGCCACAAGACCCATAGGGACCATCATCTGGAATTGATCCAGGAACTCAAAGATCGAATAGAAACCGCCTCTCAGGACAAAGAAAGCGTCATCCGGACATTGGAAAATCTTTTCCTTGGATTTCAGGGGGCGGGGAGCGGAAGGGGGTGGTGCGCCCAGAGTTTTATGCCAATCTCATCGGGTTTTTTGGGTGGAGAAACAATCTGGAAAGAAAGCCAAGCTAAAAAAAGTGACATGAAACATTGGGAGGATTTATTTTCTGATAGAAAATTTGCCAATTTTTTTAACATGTCCCAGCATCTTTTTCTTGCACGTGGAGGCGAGGTTCTCTACCTACAACTATGTAATGCCCTATCACAGCCCAGAAGTGAAATAAAAGAATGGGCAAACTCAATAAATCTGGGGCTCACTGACGAAGAAAAAGACCCGGAAATTTTACATGAAGGTCTGGAAAAAGAACTTCAAAATTTTAAAAACCATTCCCCATCCGCTTTAACTCAGATTGCAGAGTTCATCGATGGTCAACTGGACACAGACACTCCTGAAAAAACAGATTGGATAGACTGGGAAGCCGGAGAAAAGCGATTCGTAGATGCCGGCTGGTGCAAAAAAGAGTCCTGGCGGGAAGGGTATATGTTCGCCGTTGAGATTCATCGGTTGCTTAGGGCCGGGCTGGATATTGTGGACAGGATTCATCTTATGGAAATTGCATGTGCCATGCAAGTACTCAGAAGCCTTGGTGCACAAACCTCACGGATTACGAAAAGGGAAAACCCGGTCTCATGGCCTGGTTACCGGATAGCGCTTTCGGCCCCTGCCGACGATCGGCCGGATATCCGAAGGCTTTCTCAGATTAGTGTCAAAACCATGGAAAAACAAATTTATCAAAGCCTTCGCAGTGGACATGTGACCTTGTCCGGAGATGCTGAACAACAAAGAAAAACGCTTGACCAGGCAGATAAATCATATGGGGGCAAACTATTTATCAGCATGTCCAAACGCATCGGCCTTATGATCCCTAAAATTGGTCCGGGGGCCAGATTCGTCCTCAATGAAAAACTTCTTAGATTTCTTGTGATCTCTTCCGTACCTTTGGGGGGCGGTATACCTTTGACTCCTTTAAGCAAATCCTTGAAAATCGACATGGCCTAGTTGTTGATGCCGACGGCTGGACCGAGCCGGAATATGGATGAACGGCACAGGAATCTATCTGCCGGCAGACACAGACCAGTGGTTGCAGCAAATGTTAGAAGCTGCCGGATTTCTTGTTCAATTGTCGGATTCCTGTGCCTTGGTTTCCAACCCTGCCAAAGATATTGATAACGAGGTATAATCATGCATTTTTTTGCTTTGACTGTTCGCAATCACATTATCGACTTGGTAACAAAAATCCGGGAAAGCCGTAGCGATAGCCGAAAAGCCATTGTCATGGTGCCGGCCATGCCCCAAAAAGCCCTATTGGAAATTGCACAGGCAACAACCGCTTTTTTTATCTCAGAAACAGACATAGATCTGACCCTCAAAATTGCAAAAATACTTACAGACAAATGGGATACAACTACCAAAGAAAAAGCAAGGGCCGGGGGGTGGCTGGATGACAGGGGAAACCTGACCTATTACAGAAGCAATGTTACAGCTGCTCCCGGCAAATTTGCCTTGATCGTTCTTTGCGGTGCTGATCAGGTGACGGATGCAGCTAGTCTTGCAGATTTTCATTTATGTGATCCCCAGTTGATCTGGGATACCAAGATGAGAGGCAGTTTTCAAAACTGGATAGATCCCAAACTGAAAAATGCGGGTATTCAAAAATTTGATACCAAAGATCTACTTAATTTTGACCGGTTGATTCTACCTTTAATAAAATCCGGACGTGGAGATATTCTTCAAATCAGTAACTGGCTGGAAACTCTTGACCTGAGTCCTGCCAACACTGTATCCGAGGTCCTTAGAATCGTTTTGGGCAGCATGGGGTATTTTGGCTTGCCTCTATTCACAAGCTTTCCCATCAATCAAAAGAGCAAACAGCTCACCCTTACATCAATCAGGCTACTGAATTTTTTAATTACACGCTTTTTCTTGATCCGGGCAAACGAAAGAAAGCCTTAAACACAGTTGAGGCCGTACTCAAAGCATTGGGGGATGGTGAAGATACGGGTCTTAACTTGGAAGATGCTACGGTTAAAGGACGCTACCCTTCAGGAAAGGATATGGTTATAGGTCTTAAAACTTTTATAGAATCCGATGACCAGCAAGAACGAGAAACACTGCTCTACTCTGATTTTGTCGTAATTATGGACCGGATTTTAAAATTCAAACGCCCCCTGTCAGAGCCCAAAGAGAAAGGAAAGGGTAGACCCAAACTTTCCGGAGGGCCAATGGATGTTTTCTTAACAGCCATCTGGAATACTCTGAAAGATTTTTATTATGAAAAAAATTTTGATCCTGAACAACAGATCCGTTCCATACGGCTTAAAACAGACCAGTTTAAACATGATACCGACAGCAGCGAGGATGATGGCAGCGAAAGTGCAGAAGATAAAACAGAGCTGGCAAGGAACTATCTAACCCGGCTTATAGGGGGATTGACGATCTCCTTCCCGGACAATTGGACATAGCCTATGAAGATAATACCCCCATCCCTGTAACCTGTACATTGATGGCACCGGACATTGTCTGCACCTATAGCAAAACAGCAGAACCTGCCTTGGAATTTTCAGTTCTCATTGAAAAACAAGGGGATGATGCCAAACCGTTCCGACGCAAATTTGCATGGCGCCTACCTGAGCACCATATGTACAGGCTTTCCTTTGAATTGATACTTAGAGCCGATCAGGCCATGAAAGAGGATGGCTCTTTGTACAAGCTGCCGTCGTTTCATCTAACCTATTACGAAGAATTGCTCCGCGCCAGTTCCGATGAGGAAATTTGCAGGGTTTTGCTTCACTGCATTCGGGATGAAAGGGATCTTAAATCCGTATTTACCAATTTGTTGACTGCGGCCTGGCTGAAGGTTGATGATCCCATTTTGTCCAAGTTAACTTTTCTGGCAAAAGTATATGAAAAGTATATCCGGGCTGCCGCTGATCAGGGATTATTGTCTACCATATTCCAAAAATCTTCTCCATGGGGGGATTTACGAAGAGCCTATTCTGATATCTTTGAAGAAATACATACAATGGATAACCCTCGGCAATCCTCTCTGGCCGGCATGTTGGTACGGGCGTTCCTGGTTATCCAACCACGACCCCAAAGTTATGCCGACTCCTGGCACGCGGATATTTTTGAAACATCAGGTGTTGCTACCATCCTCCATCCGGCCGTCATTGAGATGCTGGAAGCTCAGGTTGTCTACCAGGCCAGGTGCTTTAATTATGCAGTGAACAATGAATTATGTACCACCACACCTAAAACCGCCTTTAAAACTTATGTCTGGCGGACTTTGATTGATTATTCAACCATCCAATCCCCTCTGACCGGGTTGCTTCAGGATATCCGTGGCAATATAGATACCAATGTGCGAGGTCGGGAATTAATCCATCGAATCGGTTCCCCACAGACTTCGGAATCGCCTTTATCCACGAGAATTTAAAGCCATACCAGGAAAACCTGGATGATAACGGCATGCTCAATGACTCTGAAATTTTTCAGGAAACCAGTGAGTCCAGATTGCTTCTGCGGCTGATGCAGGACTATTTTGATCTTCATCCCCATGCCAGGGATGGGTTAAGTCTGTCGGTATTCAGAAACAACGACATACAGCCGGTGATTGCGGCTGTTCATGCGTACCTGACCATCCTGTCAAAAGAGCCTACTGCAGCGCGAAAAAATAAACGGTATGTGCTAAGTTCTACCAGGCGGATTCCATATGCCATCAGTGTCACTCTTTTTACAGAATCCAATGATGATACCGATGTCGCAGGTTGGATAGATCAATGGCGGGAGCGATGGGAGGCTGCAGAAACTGAGAAAAAGTACCGATTCTACCGCCAATGCCGTTTTTCCATTGCCCATCGTGTTGTTGAGAAAAATGAAGGTTCCTCGCTGCAAAAACTGGTCAGTGAACAATTTGAGACAGATATCATGGTGTTGTACAACTTCATAGGTGCAGGTTCCGGAGCAGCAGACACTTTTGAAAATGTAAAACCCTTTGATATCCGGCACCGGGATCTGAAATTTCCTATTCTGGAAAAAGCCTGCTGTATGATTGATAATCCAAGCACCATTTTTAAACGAAGCCGTGTTATCAGTAACCGGCAATTTGTTCTTGGGGCATACCATGCCAACCTGTTGCATGGTTTAGCGACAAAATCAACCCAGGAAGGAACCCTGGTTATCGGTACCGGGGATTTTACGCCATGGCGGCCGGTAGTGGACGCTTTGCATAAAAAAGCAGAATGGGTCATCTGTATTGACCCCAATATGGATGATCGCCTGATTAAAACCCCTGCCAGTGACCCAGGCAAAGAAAGGGAAATTATTGGGTTCGGTTCCGGCGTCGGCACCCATGGCGGTGACAATTACACTGTTTCCACTGAACAGTTTTCACTGGTAGACATTGGGAACCGGCTGGGCTTTTCCATCAGATCCCTTTATGGAAAAGTCACGGGATGGGATCAGGCGGAATGCAATCGGATTGCCCAGGGCATCCTGGCAGTTGCCCGGGAACTTTCCGGGCTTTCCCTGGTGCGGGCGACCGGAGCAGCAGATCAGTATATCCGGGATTTTCTGGCATACTCCCTATCCCGGAAAATGCTCAAGGCAGATATTTCGGTTCTATGTGAGTCCTTGATTTCCCTTGATGCCTACCGTCATTGGTTTGATTTGGCTGAAAACAACCAGCGACCGGATTTGATGTGGGTCCAGGCAAAGATTGGTGAGGATCTTCGGTTCCACCTGAGTATGAATCTCGTTGAATGTAAAATGGCGCCTGATCCATCTGGTTATGTTGGAGAAGCCATTTGCCAGATTGAAAACGGACTTCATGTTTTGGTTCCCGGGTTTATGCCTTTGGGAGCAGAAGAAGATGCTTTGGAAGATGACAGGCCGGACCGTCGTCACTGGTGGATGCAGTTACACCGACTCATTGCCTGCCGCGGGCAGATCGGAAAAGCCAGGGAGCCGGAAGTGCTTACCGCATTAGAAAAACTGGCTGAAGGGGATTATGACATTGAATGGAATGCCTCGGTATTCATTTTTAAAATAGACGGTGAACCAGACATTACAAGAACGGGATATTGGCAGGCCAATGAAGATATCACGGCTGGAATTTATACTATTGGTGGAGAATTTGTCCGTAACCTGGCAACGTGTGGCACGGATGATGAGATCGTAAATTGGCAGACTCTGGACAGCAAGGGGACTTGTTCAATTTAACAACTACCGATTCAGATGGGGTCCAGGGGGATGAGGATGACTCTTTTTGGGAAATGGACGATATTTTTGATGAAAATCCAGAGGAGGATATTCTGGAGCTTCAACCCAGAGAAAAAACAGAGGTAGAGGATCCGAAAGAAGCATCTGAAGCGTCCCATCCGGAAGTGGAGGGATTGTCTTCTGAAGATAGTTTTGAAATCAAACAAAACCAAGATGACGAGGAAGAGGATCCTGCCTCAATCATCGTTGAGGAGCCTGAGAAAAAATGGAACCGGGTGTTGTTAGGGACAACCATTCCAGATGGTCGGCCTGTCTATTGGGAATTCGGGCATAATGGTCTGGCGAACCGACATATGCTAATATTCGGCTCTTCCGGTCAGGGTAAAACCTACGCCATCCAATGCATTCAATGCGAAATGGTCAAATTCAGGCAAAAGAGTCTAATCATTGATTATACCAATGGTTTCCTACCGGACCAGCTTGAACCGGAAACCAATAAAATGGTGTCACCAAAGCAACACGTAGTTTCCAATGACCCTCTGCCCATCAATCCATTCCTGCCCCAGGAATCCGATCATGGCGGAATCGTTATTAAACAATCAGCCAATGATGTGGCCAAAAGAATAGCAGGGCTGTTTAATGCCGTCTACAATATCGGAGACCAGCAATACAGTGTGCTGCACAGGGCTATTATGGACGGGGTTGAGAGCCTGAAAGAACAGATGAACCTTGAACAAATGCTGGTCATCATTGAAGAGATGAGCAACGATAAAAAAATTCAAATCTTCCGCCCAAACCCTTTACAATAAGCTTCGACCCTTTGTTCTTGATAAACCTTTTTCACACGGAAAAAAAGGATTTGACTGGGAAACCATTTTTCAGGATCAGGACCCCTTATGTAATATTTTTCAGCTTGTTGGAATGGACGGATATACTCAAAAACTTATTACAGAATTTATTCTTTGGGATCTATATGGTTATCTTCAATCCAAAGGAAAAAAGACTAAACCCAAAGTAGTTATTCTGGATGAAGTTCAGAATCTTGACCATCAGGAAAACAGTCCCTTGTCCAAATACCTTCGGGAAGGAAGAAAATTCGGTCTATCCCTCATGCTGGCAACCCAGACTATGAGCAATATGAAAAAGGATGAGCAGGATCGAATGTTCAATGCCGAACATAAACTGTTCTTTCGTCCTGCAGATACGGAGCTCATGTCTTTTGCCAGAATAGCAGCTTCGTTTACCATGAAAAGCCAGGATGATTGGATGAAAAAACTTTCAAGCCTGAAAAAAGGTGAATGTTTTTCCATCGGTAGGGCATTGAACGAAAAAACAGGGCAATTAATACAACGGGCCGAAAAAATAAGCATTACCGCCTTGAAAGATAGAGGGTTCAATGAGTAGGCAACAGGATAGAGTAACGCGGCTTTCCAGAAATTTCCACAGGACATTTAAGCCAGAACGCCAATATATCAACGCCATGTTAAAATTTGCCGCAGCAGGGAAATCAGGCGAGCTGAAAACAATTTCTGCCGAAACCGGCATACCCATGGGAGCGTCCAGCGGGAAGACTCCGGCCATTCTGGATTATTGCCAAGGTATGGGTCTGATTCGCCTGTCACCCAACTCCTCAGCCGGAATTAAAATTCCTGAATTGACGCCGTTTGGGCGAGTTGTGTTATTGGAAGATCCGTTCTTAAAAGAGGTTATTACCCAATGGATCTCCCACTTCAATCTTTGCAGTCCCAAAACAGGAGCGGAAACCTGGTATCAAGTTTTTTCCCCGGAGCTCAGAGCCTTGGGACACGCTTTACCCGTGACCAGCTCAAATCGCATTTACAGTTAATTTTTAACACCCAGAACTCCAAAAAATTGATTGGTCCTCTCATTGGCATGTATGAGGAAGAATCGGCATTTAAAGCATGCGGTGCACTTTATACTGACAGCGATAGCACCATTTATAAAGCCGCGGCACCGGTGTTAGATGAATTGGCCCGGGGATATGGCGCCTGGATGTTGCAACTGATTTATGACTATTTTCCGGACCTGCATCAGATCTCTTCAACTGATCTGGATAAAACTGCTGGTTGGAAAACCATACCGGGATGGTCTGTTTCTTCAGCTATAGATATACTTGAGATATTAGAACAAAAAGCAATGATTTCAGTAGATAGACAAATGGATCCATGGTTGATCCAGCCATTGATGACGCCGGAAGAGGCCTGGCGGAATGTTTACGCGGATATGATTTAATGAGAGGTGAACATATGGGCAATCGGGTTGCGGATATTGTAGAATTCAGGGGGGATAAGCTTTTTAACGGTGCTGTTAATATTGAGTGGTTTACCTCTGATGCATCAAAGGCCCAGTTGGCCAGCCAGGCATTTGTCTTTCACGGTCCCCAATACCATGGGGTGCGACAAGAAGATATCGGAGAAAGCCACAGTCATCAACTCATTGATACAGCAAATTTTACAAATGCCGTCATCCAAAGATGTTATGGTGGTGAAGAGCAGCCTTTTACCCTTGCCATTGCCGGATACGGCACCGGTAAGTCCCACCTTGGCCTGACCTTAGCAAGCCTTGTGAGTGATCCTTCGGGGAGAATTCAGCATCCATATTATCGGGCATAGAGGCTGCTGATCCAGATATCGCCCTCAACATCCGCCTAAAATTAAAAGAAGCTTCACGACCATGTTTGGCTTTAACCTTGAACGGGATGCGTGGTTTTGATCTTTCCGCGGAGATAACCCGGCAGGTGACCGTAATACTGAAAAAAGACGGCCATCCCACGACCATGCTTGATGAACTCAGGCCTAGATTTGGTCAGGCCGTATCCTTGATTCAGATGTCCAATGATTCTGTTAAGGATGAATTGACCCAGGCAACCCATATCGATTCAATTGATATTCTGATTCAGGCTCTGGAAAATCACGATGAACGGATATATGCCCAGGTATATGAATTTTTTGCTGAACGGGGAATGCCCATCAGAGCCCTTTCCGGAGAAACGGTAAGGGATGTGGTTGACATCATCGTCAGGGAATATTGCGGTGATGGTAAGCCCTACCGTTCACTTCTGGTACTGTTTGACGAATTCGGGAAATATACCGAATTCGCAACGGAGCGAAGCCAGATTGCCGGAAGCGGTGCATTACAGGATTTGTTTGAAGCGGTACAAACAAATTTAAATTCTGTCTGCTTTGTGGGGTTCATCCAGTTTGAACTCAATGCCTATATCCAACGTGTTGCACCTGAGTATAAAAATGAAATTTTAAGGTATGTCACCCGATACCAATCAGCCAACAAGCTCTATTTATCCATTAACCTGGAAACCCTGATCGCCTCTTTACTTGAAAAAAAGCAACAAAAACAATTGGAGGAGCGCTTTGATAATGAGGCCGCAATAGCAGGGTCAAGAAAAATAATGACCGATTTAGGCCGATGGTTTCCAACGGCCAGAAATCATCGAGTTTGGGAAGATGAAGATCTCTTCCACTCAGTTGTCCGAAAAGGATGCTGGCCGTTATCTCCATACGCAACCTGGGTCTTGTTTTATCTGACGTCTGCAGGAAAACATCTTCAGGAACGTTCGGCTCTGGCACTGCTGGCAGATACGTTTCAGCGATTTAAGCAAACACAGATCCCGCAGCAAGAAGATTGGTCCATCAGTGCGGTTGACCTGTGGTCTGCCGACCTGGAAAAAGATCTGAGTATCTCCGAAGAAACAGGACAGCAGGGTTCAATAACACTTGCCTATGCCAATGTTATTGCAAGGCATGGAAACAGACTTTCTAATAACCAAAAAAGATTGCTGCAGGCCATTGTTCTGTCTTCCAAGCTCGGCTTAGTTGTTAGCGGAAAAGACGATGCTATTACCGCCTTAGGAATATTATCATCAGTCAGTTTTCGCCAGACGGAAGCGGAAATTAAAATTCTACAAGAAGACTATAATGTCATTGAGTGGGATGATGCATTCAAGGCTTTTGACATCTTAGGAGATGCTGTACCACGAACACAATTCTTGTCTCTTATTCGTCAAAGGGTCTCCAGTGCCTATGATGAGCATGGCAAAGGCGTCCTTTTTGCCAGCAAGGCATCGGCCTGGTGTGAACTTTTAGCTGATCTTGATTGTGATTTCGCCGAAGAAAACAAAATTTTTACACGGGAATGGAGGTATACAGCAATCACGTCCAATCTGGATTTCCTAAGCCAACAGATAAAAATGGCTGTAGACAGGTGGACAGCAGCTATTGCCGTAGATCAGCATAGAGGCACTATCATTTATACCTACGTTGAACCCAATCGGGTCAAAGAAGAAGTCGCATCATATACCAAAAGCCTGCTGCGAAAAGTCTCAAAGGAAATAAATCTATCTGCGCTTCCCATTTTGGTTGTTTTATTACACGACGAAAGCGCGATTCTCGGGCAGTCTTTGGCCGAATATGCCGTATTGGAAGAAATTAATGAAACCGAAAAATCTCAATTCGGCCATCTGGTAGGCGCCCATCAGGAAAAGCTGATGAAATCAATCCGAGGTGCCGTTGATGCCCTCATAAAAAAAGGGAGTACATTACGGCATTAAACAAAAATATGGGAGTGCAACGTTTAAGCCGTGTAGGTACCGGGTTATTTGAAAAAATATACAAGCGTCCTATTACATTTCCGTTTGACGGCTTTAATACGGCAAGGGGGAACGCTGCCAACACTTGTTATGAACTAACCCTTGAATTGATGCATGGTAAACTTGATTATAACGGCATTACGGCAAAACCCATTGAGGTGAAAAACCGAGCCACAAAAGTATTGAGGGATACTTGGGGTATTTTTAACCAAAATGGTACCATTTCAAGACGACCTGCCCTGCCGGTCATCCGTTTTTTAACAGAAAAATGGGATGACACCTTGTCCACTAACCATAAATTACCTCTATCTGAAGCAATCAAGGCCATTTGCCAGCCTCCTTTTGGGGCTAATATCGCATCGGCTGGATTATTCTTAGGTGTGTTTATGGCTCCTCGTTACGATAAATTAGTCGTAATGAAAAATGGAATACAAATTGGGACAGCACAATGGCTTCAGGAAAATATTTTCATAAGAAAATATTTGAATATTTCTGCGTTGCAAAATGTTGATTTATTGCTTTTGGAAGAAGCTTCTTCAGAATGGGAGACGCTTTTGGATGAGTGGGAACAAAGCGAAGATTATCTTTCCCGAATTAATTATCTGAATCGGTCAGTGAAATTAAAACAAAGGACGCCCATACCGCCACTTCTTGTATACAGAGAAGAAAGTCTGAGAGAAAAAGGACTTGAGGCCAATACGACGGTAAAGAGTTTAGAAAAAAACGAGATGAAGCCTGGAAGAAAATAGAAAAAAGCCAAAGATTTTTTGACTGCTCTTTGGTGCTATGGGCTGCAAGCATGCTCAAGGAAGAGTTAGATAAAATGATAAATGAGCAACCCCTGTGGACAGACGGACAGATCGAAGAAATTGAAAAAGACTACATTAGTGCCCGTCAGTTTACAGTTCAGCTTTTTCCTGACTGGTTGACACTACAGACCCCGGCTTCAGATTCTCCCTCTGCTATAGGGGATTTCAAGCACAAAATGATTAGAGTTTTTGGTAAAAGTCTAAAATATATAGGACTTGAAGAAGAGTACAGCCAAATTGAATCCCATACCAAAAAAATCCGTGAAGAATGCCGAATTAATCGCAGAGGCTAAAGAAACCTGCCGCCATATCCAGGCTGGATATCCGAGTATGGCGGTGATATGAAAATTTTTCGAATGGTAGAAGTGAAAACGTTAAAAGAAAAAGGGAGAGGCTACTCAGCTACGCTACAGGATATAGGAAATAGGGTCAATATCCCAGAAAGCATCTCACTACGCGAGCCTTTGATTGAAATCATCCGAAAATTAGAATCAGCAGAAAAAAAACTTTCTGACAGGGTAATGGCTTTATGGGACTCAACCATTGAGACTGACGAAGATATGGATCTCCTTGCAGCAGAAATTGACTCCTTGGTTCGTGCCTTCGACGGAAGCCCCCCCAATGATCTTGACGATCTTTTATCAATGAAAAAAGCCATAAAAATATACCGGGAATGCTACAACCAATTCATAAATGAATCTCTGTCCTGGGAAGATTTCGAGCAATTATCATCAACTTTAATGAAAGAATATGCTGAAATTCTTGAGGAAGAAGAAGTCCCATGGCCTCCTGATGAGGTGATCGAAAAATTTCACAAGAATATGTCCGAGGTGCGTCAAGCTAAAAGTCAAAAATGGATTTCAAACTTTGATGACAGGTTAAGCAATGTTACAACTCTAACAGCTGCCAAGGCTAACGAATTAATGGTGCAACTTCAAAAGGCCCCATTATTTTTGACCCCCATACATAAAAAACAGTTGGATCATGCCATCGTTCAAATAGATAAACGCCTTAATGACATAAGCGTTGAGTGGTTAGTCGAAAAATTTAAAGAGCTTTCCGCTGATCGAAAAGCTGAATTCGTTGAACGGATAAAACCAATATTGGAAAAACAAAATTGAGTTCAGAGGTTTATTAGCTCTATTAATTTTTTATAAACTTCAAATGCTAAAAAGGCATCTTGGTATGCTGAATGCTTACAATTTCTCTTTAACTTAAAGAGGTTACATAGTGAAGATAAATTTCCATTTGTCCCCTGTAGTATTCCGGCATGAGAGCATGCTTTTGCGACCGATTGTACATCTAAATGTCTATGATTTATTTTCATGTAATCATCACGAAAGCCAAAGTCTTCACAAATTCTTCTAAAAAAATCACATCAAAACAAACATTCCAACCTGCAAATGAATAGTCATAGCCAAATTTTACAAAGAAATCATTTAACAATGCTTTAGG
>LQAI01000108.1_pt1 | contig 21611 bp, 31 predicted proteins | sample 1535821 | NCBI WGS metagenome assembly LQAI01 (sample SAMN04331586, study PRJNA305678) | bioreactor metagenome | isolation source: bioreactor_5 inoculated with Wadden Sea sediment 1st replicate of a... | place: Germany:Bremen | reverse complement strand
TACTCAGTTTTTTCCTTGTAACTCCATGGATTTTTCTATATAGAATTGTTTAAACTGTTTCACTTTTATCTTTTGTTTTATCCATTATAAAATCCTCCATATAACATATTCAACATCTCGTTGGTTTCTTCCTTTGATTTGCTATAATGAATTTAATACTATTTAATTAGGAGTGTTGATAATGCCGCAACTCTTACTAAAAAAGAACCTTTATGGAATAACAAGTATTCCCCTCAATAATCCTCGGGTCCTTCATTATTGTCGCACTATCACTGACATGACCAAAATGCATCACAGTCAGCCTTTAATTGCTGACATTTACATTGCAATGCTTCACATTATAACAGAACTCCATTGGGAAGGTGCATGTCATCCATCTTCCTCTATTCTGTATGTTTTATATAAAGAATTAGGTTTTAATCCTACACTAAAGATGGGAGAAGTACAAATTGATCATCGCTATTTTGACCATTCGTGGGTCGAAATTGACGGATCAATTATTGATGCTTCCCTCATTAGCCCTATTAATAAATCTTTAGGTTTAAGCCCTATTTTCTTAGATATAAATCTTGATACCCTCGAAAACAATCAATTAACTTACGGAGCTGTATCGAGTTAGGATTAAGTGAATTTACAGAAATTATTTATCATCGTCCCTTTCATAAATACATGAATCCGTTTCCATGGGGACTAGGTAAATGGGCTTATGTTGAGGCTATTAATAATTATCTCGATTTAGGTATCAACATAAAGGAACTCCCCTCCAAGTACAAAAATATTAAAAGAAACTTAATTCGATAATTTATTATATTTTAGGTCTCTGTAAAAAATTAAAGACCAGCTCGAATACTATCTATTCTAACTGGTCTTTGTTCCATTTTCTTGTCTTTTTAAACTTTCAACTTTCAACTTTTAACTTTAAACGACTCTTAAAGTTCGCCTGACTCAATACGCTTAATAAGTTCTTCCACTTTACTTTTTATAACATCTCTTGTTTCGCGGAACCCTTCAATTGGTCCTCCTGATGGATCTTCTAAGCCCCAGTCTTCTGAGTGACTAGACGGTACGAATGGACACACCACATTGCAGCCCATGGTGATTAATATATCTACTTCTTCAGGAATATCAGTTAGTAATTTAGGATAATGTTCACCCATGTTAATGCCCGCTTCTTCCATAACCTGTACGGCACCTGGTTTACTTGAGGATAGTCTTCTGTTCCTGCTGAGTAAGCTTCTATAACACCTTTTCCTAAGGCTTTTGCCCACCCTTCTGCCATTTGAGAACGACACGAATTATGAACGCATACGAATGCTACCTTTTTCATTATAAATCCTCCTATTATAAACCACATAATTTTTCAAATAGATAATTCATTTTTCCTTTTATATTATTCTATTCTATAACTTTCTACGGTATAATAACATTAGATTAACATAATTTTAACATAACGCTTTTCTCGGAACTACGCCAGGTTTCTGATTGTGCAAAAGACCTTTGTACTTCTACTGAAATCAGACGGCATGATTGTTTACACCAAACAATCATGCCGTTTTTTTATTTGTTAAATTATGTAATCTAAAAAAAGGGGGACTATACATGAAGTATCATCAAAGTTTTAAGTTCAAACTGACCATTGCACTTGTACTAATGATAACAATTCCATTATTCACAACAAGCCTCATCCAGTTCAATAATACTTCTAAAACTTTAGAAGAACAAGTTTATGGTGAAAAATGAAAGCTTAGCTTCCAGTTTTAAAAAAGTCAGCTTTTTATCATTATCCGTGACCTTGAATCAACGATGACGACCCTATCTGAATCAACAGAAGTTGCTACTATGAATACTGAAGCTATGGCAAATCTTCTGAGTAAAACTGTTGAGCACCATTTTATGGTCTCGCAGATCTATGTAATGGAGCCTTCTGGTATGCAAATCTTTAAGACTTCTGGAAAACTAGGTGATCGCTCAGATCGTCTTTATTTTCAGACTGCACTCAAAGGGAATCTCAATTATTCAGATGTACTTATCTCATCGAGTACAGGCAAGCCCATCGTGGTTATTGCCTTGCCAATCAAAAGAAACTCGAAAATTGTCGGGGTCATAGGTGCAAGTATAGATTTACAGGAACTCAGTCGACTTGCTTCAGATACACATGCAGGCGACACAGGTTATGGATTCATTGTTGATAAAAACGGTCATGTAATAGGTCACCCTGATGCAACAGTTGTGGAGGAAATGAAGGATTTATCTAATCTTCTCCCTGTTACAAATGTCATTAGAGGCGAAGAAAGTGTCGCTGAATACACTTATGAAAAAGTCGAAAAAGTAGCTGCTTACACTTATTTAGACCAAACCAGTTGGGGAATTATTGTCCAGCAACCTGCCAATGAAGCTTTTAAAGCGTTAGCTGTGCAAAAAAACTGTTCTTAACAACCCTAATAATTACATTGCTTTTAGGAATAATTTTGGCTCGCTATATCGCCGTTTCTATTACTAAACCCATTGCAATCTTAAAAGAAAAAAATTGAAATGGCTTCAGAAGGTAATTTTAAGATTAAAGTTCCAGAACATATGCTTCAACGTGTTGATGAATTTGGTGTTTTAAGTCGAAGCTTTGATACTATGACAGCTAAAATAAGAGCTATCATATGTGATATAAAGAGGATGGCTTCCGATACTAAGTCTAACTCTGAGGCCGTATTAGAACTCGCAGAGCAAATGGGTCATGCCAGTGAAGAAGTCGCTAGGTCCATTAATGAAATTGCCATTGGAGCTACGGACCAAGCTAGTGAAACTGGAAATGGTTTAAATTTAACCAATAACCTTGCTCACAAAATTGAGGATATCAACCAAAAACTTGAAGCCTCCATCGAAAAAGCAACTGATATGCGAAGTAAGAATCAAAATGGCTTACGGGCTATGGATAACTTTCACACCCTCTTTAATAAGAATACACTCATTATTGAGAATACGGCTCATAGTGTTACTGAACTCTCTCAAAAATCGGATCTCATTAGTAGCATTATTTCAACTATACAGAGTATTACTGAACAAACTAATTTACTTGCATTAAATGCCGCCATAGAAGCTGCAAGAGCTGGAGAACATGGTAAGGGTTTCGCAGTTGTCGCAGATGAAGTTAGGAAATTAGCCAGTCAGTCTCATGACGCAACCAATGAGATTCAAAGTAAGATTGAGGAAATAACCGAGTTAATTATAAACACCACAAAAACCACGGATCAGGCTGAAAGCATCAGCGAAGAAGCCTCTTTTACTCTCAAAGAAACTAAAATCCTACTCAGCGATATTGGTCATACTACAGATGAAGTGGGCACGCAAATTGAAGGTTTAAGCACAGATATTGAATTTGTAGACCAAATTAAAAACCAGGTTCTAAATTCCATTGAATCTATTTCATCAGTATCTGAAGAGTCCGCTGCTTCAACTGAAGAGATCAGTGCCACAATGGAAGAAATATCGGCGTCACTTCAGAATATAGTCACCTCTGTTAAGTCTTTGAACGACTATGTAGGAGAATTAGCGACTTCAGTTGAAGTCTTCAAAGTCTGATTCAAATCATTTCTGTATTATAAAAAGCCACTCAGAAAATCTGAGTGGCTTAACTATATTTACTACTGGTTTTATTTGAAGTGTTTCTCTAAATATTTACTTGCTTCTGCAGGAGCATCCCATGCTTCTAGTTTAGATTTGAACTGCTCAATATTATGTTTAGCTTTTTTACTTGCTAATAATTTATCTATGGCCGTTAAAACCGCTTCCGCGGTAAGTCTTTTTTTCTTAATTCGTTTCGCAAATCCCAGTCTTACACAACACTCAACATTTGCTTCTTGTTCAGGTTTAAGCCCTACACCAACAAAAGGAGTGCCTGATAAACATGCGTTTAACACAGTCCCAATACCTCCATGAATAACGCAAACATCAGCCATTGGATTGACCTTATGAGCAGGAACAAACCCTGTCACAGTAACATTTGAAGGAACATTAAGCATATGCTTTTCAACCATATCTTTAATAGGTGCTATGACATTATAGCTTTGCTCTCCAAAAGCATAAAGTAAATCTTGAATGAGTCTTGGATCACCTGTACTTCCCATGGCAAAGTAAATGAGTTTTTCGTTAACCTCTTTTAGTTTTTTTACTTCTTCAGGTACTTCCCCTTCTAGTCTAGTCACTAGAGGACCTATAAAGGTACGATTCTCATGATGTTCAGGTATATTCGCAAACTCTGGAATATCTGCAAGTAAAGTATGATCAGATTCAAAAAAGATCAAACCAATTCTTAAATTCTGCTATCTCATACTTACGGGCAAGTTCATTAAAAGGCTTTATATCACTCTTATTTTTGAGTGTATCGTGGTTGTACTTATTATTTAAATAGGATTCTCCACATATTCTACAAAAAAGACCATCTTTTGCATCAGGCCATGTGCCCATACCTTGTTCAAAGTATTCAGATGTCCATGTACTTTCTATGACTTGTACAATAGGTACTTTTGCTATTCTGGTTGATAATATGGTTCCCAAACTCCAACCCGTTATAACTGCAGCTGGCTTATGTTGTTCGTATATTGCAAGTTCTGATTGAATGCGTTCCTCAAGTTCTTCAGTTGTAAAATAATCGCTTTTCTTTTGCCCACGATTAACAGCATATAAATGCTCAATCTTTTGATCTGTTAAACGAGGTGTACCTTTAATCAATTCGAAGTTTTCTTTTTCAATTAAATATTCGAACTTACCGCCATAACTCAGGAACAATACATTAAAATGCTTCCTTGATTCCTTAGCTATTTCTATCATATGTGTGGTTTCTGCCAAGTTATACCCAGCCGCCGCAAAAATAAGAGTAACCATTGTTTTCCCCCAAATTTCCGATTGTTTTATTTTCGAATGAATGATTTCGGTAAATAGTCCATGAAACATGTTTGATCACCTAATAAGTAGACTTCAAACAAACTTCATGAAGTATTTGACCCACTAACATCATACGCCTAAAATTCGAACATTTCAAGAATTTGAACGTTAAATGTATGTATCTGTGAACTTTACATAGTTTTTTATGAATTCACAAGGACAAATTTATGCTATTTTCACAAGAAAAACCTTCCTTTTGTAGATGACAAAAGGAAGGTTTTTTGATTCTATTTAATTCTTAAGTTCGTATAAACTGGTTCACATAATTCGTTCATATCTTCCCAGTTATCAAATACACTTACTATTACTGTGTGTTTCCCCTTCTTCATTCCACTCAAGTTAAATCCAAAGCCACTATCTTTAGTTTCATCTGCTCTAAATAATACACCAGATTCATACATAAAGAGTTTTACTTTATTATTACCTTTAAGAAGTTCTACTAATACAATACCTTCTTGATCAATATCACCTAGGTTATCAATGTCTACGTCTACGATAATCGATTTATTTCTTTTAATCGTATCTATTTCTTTTACCATTCATGTTATAAATAACAACTTCTGAAATTTTCAATTTCAGCTTGAGGTACTTCGATTACAGATACGTCATCTAATGATCTTAGGTTTAATCGATATACGCCTTCATAATCTGAAACGATACCCATTACATTAATTTCGTCACCTATTTCATAAATTTGAGAAAGATCCTCGTAGCCTTGACCTGATCGACTATCTAGTTTTGCTTCAAGTGTGACTCCATTAACATCAAGATCAAGGTAGGCATTATCATATTGATCAAATGCCATTTCGACAATATAGGCACTTTCTAGTTTTACAAGTTCTGCTTCTGTTGTTTCTCCAACAAGTGTCTCATCAATAACTTGTGGTTCTAGTTCATACGTTACATCATCGACTAATTCAATGCTTGTCATATTAATTTGGAACTGACCTTTGTATTCTGAAGTTGTTCCAATAACTTTGATCTTAGATCCCTTTTGAATAGATTCATCTAATGCTTTAGTATAAATCATTGCGCCAGCTGTTTCATCTTCAAAATAGATGGACATGTTGCCAAAGGCTCCAGGTGTATTAGTTACAATACCTGTCACTGTCACTTCGCTGCCAAGTTCAAGTCCGCGAGCTTCTTCTAAAGTCTGATCTTCTACTATAGTACCTTTAACAAAGTCTGCTACTGATCGTGCATTTAATCGGTATGCCCCTTTGTAATCAGAAACAATACCTGTCACTGTAATGATGTCTTCTACAGCAATTTCAGCGCTTAATTTCGTAAAATCATCACCTGATCTTGAATCAAGCTTTACATTTACAGTTGTACCTTCATGTTCTACGTCTAAAAGGGCATTTCCATAGTTGTCGGCTGTTAAACTCTTTACTACTACACCACTTAATTGAACAAGTTCTGCCTCTGTAGCTTCGCCTATTTCTGTAGCAGTAACAACTTGTGGTGTTACTTCATGTGTATCCACATCTATAAGTTCAATACTCGTCATGCCAATTTGGAACTGACCATTGTACTCTGATGTTGTTCCAATAACTTTTATTTTAGAACCTAATTGAATGGATTCATCCAATGTCTTCGTATAAATCATTGCGCCAGCAGTCTCGTCTTCGAAGTAGATCGATTTGTTACCGAATGCTCCTGGTACGTTTGTTACAATACCTTGCACTGTTACTTCACTACCTACTTCTAAAGCTCTTGCTTCAGCTAAGGTTTGATCTTCTTCTATAACACTGCCATCAAAAGCCATTGAATAAGGAGTGGATCATGGTCCGAACAGCGTCCATCTGCTTCAACAAATTCTGAGTTAATATTGACTGGATCACATACTGTTGATGCCACTAAGTGGTTTGAAATAAGAACATTATCAAGCACTTGCGCATTACCACTGTAATTGTATGTGAATTGTTGTTTTCTTTGGAATTTCCTCCATTAGGTTTGTTAATACATTTTCTGATCCTTGACCTTCAAGAATATGCAATGTTTCAGAGATTGATAATCGTTCATATCTCCTAATACAACGACATTTGCTTCTGCATTAGATGCAAAGATCGTATCTACAAAATCATTTATAACTTGTGCTTGTTTATGACGATTAGGCTCACTGCCTTTTACAGGCGGTTGGTTCTCACCAAAGTCTGGTTCGTCTCCACGTTTAGATGAAAAATGATTATTAATAACAATAATTTGCTCGCCCTTAAACTCAAACTCTGCAGCTAAAGATTTACGTGTACTATCAAATGCACTGTTTAATGGATCTATACGTCCTGGGTTTTTCGATAAATGACCATCTACGATAGAAACAGCTTCGTCTGAACCACCCCTGTTTGGATTGACTAGACTTACGCGGTCTTCTCTGTAGATATAACCTACACGAATGTTTCCGCCTGGTTGCCCACCTTCTGTGTCTTCTATTGGTGCAATGTCAGTAAACTTATACGTTACTTCATTACCTGTTAATCTTAGAGATTCTTTAGAGATTGAATCAATTAAGAATTGATACGACTGGTCAGCTTCAACAACACTACTATTTGTAGCACCATCGTTATCTTGAACTTCAACTAAAGCAATAATATCTGGTAGTCTTAAATTTGTTACGATTGATTCTGCTATTTTATCTGATTTTTCTTGCCCATCACTTGGGTCAAAGTTTTCGATGTTATATGCAGAAACTGTTAGCTTGTCTTCTTCTGGCATAATGCTTGTTATTTCTCTTTGAAGACCACTATCTTTTACAGATGGAAGTGTTTCTGTATTATAAATCTTATATTTACCGAATCCATAAGATACGATTCCTTTTATAGATGCTTCAAAAGAATCACCCGGTTTTGGTGTAAAGGTTTTATCATAGAACTCTTTTGTACTTGAATTTGTAATCGGATTTAATACATCATCTAAAGTTAATAGTTCTGGATTTTGGTATGCATCCGATAATAAAATACTTCCATTCTCCGAAAGTTTGTGTGACGATGCTGATCCACCATCTGCAAGAACATATACTTCACCATAACGTTCGTCAGCCCCTACGATTGTAGGATCGTTAATTTGAATAAGCATACCTTCTAAAAGACTCATAGAAATCAATACCGTCTTCTTCTGGGTCAAAATTGCTAAAAGAATCATTATCGATAATGTCATTTGGAATTGCAAGTCCGCCTTCACCAATTACAACTGCAGCTGGTATTGGTTGGTCGCTCGATAATGTTTCTACCCATGTAGCTACGATTTGAGTTTCTTTTAATGTACCATCCCAGCTATCATTCTTCTTCTCAGTAACAGTACCTTTAATACTAACTAGGTCTCCTACTTTCATCTTTGTGTAACTTGTACTTACGAAAATACCTTCTGATGTTTTGGGATCATTATCAATTGAAGCATCAGGTTCTTGCATAAAGAAACCTTTAACATATTTATCTGTCGATATTGCCGTTACAATACCTTGAATATTAGCAACTTCTTGTCCCGCTTTTGGTGATGTATGCGATAGACCTTGAATGTCGCGAATTCTCATAAGGTCACCAATTGTAAAGGCCGCAATTGCTATATCACTATCACTTAAGCCATCTTTAACTGCATAAGCTTTAACATAAAGTGATGTTTCATCAATTGTAATAGCAGATTCATATACTGCACTACTTGTAGTAGGATCTTGTGTTGACGCTTCATCTGCACCTGTTTCGAAATAAATAGTTGAACCTGCTGTATCGCTACTTAAAGTAATTGATGTACCGCTTTCAACTGTTCCACCCGAAATACTAAAGTTCGGTGCTAAAGTTTTTGAACTGTCTTCTACAATATCGTCAGCACTTAATACTTTTACTTTATGAATGCTGTAGTTGTAATTAACAACACCTTGAATAGATTCTATTGTTTTACCTACTGTTAATGCTGCTACTTCACCCATAACAATACCTGTATTGTTATTAGCATCAGAAACTGTTACATTCCCTTTGTCATCTACTGCAGTAACAGTTACATCTGTTAATTTTACAAGCATGCCTTCTATATCGTTGCTAAGTTCAGCAGGTGTAATATTCTTTGCACTTGGTAGACCGTGCCCTGCATCGATTATTGTTACATCTGTTGGTGATGCGGGTTGGATTTGAGCATTGTCATAAAATGCAGCAATGGTTCCCTCAACACGGATCTTATCGCCTACTTCACCAGCAAAAGCTCCTGATTTATATTGACTAGCAATAATTCCTGCTGTTTCATCTTGAATATATACATCGTAATTTCCATCACGTGCTGTAATAACACCTTCTACAATTGTTTTTGTACCTACACTTTCACGTACATCAGCAATTGTATTAAGAACTGGAACTGAGTATGTAAATGAAATCACATCACTATCTTCCATTCCACTTTTAGAAGCCTTTGTCCAAATTGTAACTGCTTCATTAATCACTATTGGTGTTGAATATTCTACATAAGTTGTTGGTTCGGTATCATCTGTTGATAAAGCATACATTATGATCGCATCATCTGTACCACATTGAAGTGTTACTTCTGTACCAACTGCTACAACGCCTTCATTAACATTACTTATTACTGAAGCTACCTTTGTGTCTGACATTGGATAGAAAGACACGTGTACACCTGGTGTACCTTCTGTCTTTGAATCACTAATAGATGTACTCGTCCATTGTGAAGCTGTAAAAGTTGCTGTTGTAATTTGTACATCTGGATTTCTTACAAACATTTTGTCTGATGAAGAAAGAGCAGCACTTGCATCGTCAACAAGTTGTCCAGATGCATCATAAAGCTTTGCACCGTCTCCACCCTTACCATTAAAACTAGTCCACGCACCAGCTAATGTTTGATCTGCTTTTTCGTAACCTTCGATACCAACTACATAAGCATCTCCTGATGCCAATGTTCCAGTTAGATTAAAAGTACGAGCTACAGCGGTATTTTCAATGATTTCTAGTTTCCAACCATCTAAAACAATTGCTTCCTCTGTCGTATTGTAAATTTCTACAAAACGATCCTGCTGATAATTTGATTTAGGATCATTTAATTCTGAAATTAACAATTTCCCCATATCGCCCCCATCAGCGAATGAGAAACCTGGCATTACACCAATCACCATCATAATTGCCATTAATAATGCCCATTTCTTTTTGTTGTCTCTCTCAAGTTCTTTCTCCTCCTTGTGTAACCTTGATCATTTATACAAATCAGTACAAAATACTTGCATCTTTATACAGTTTGTATTAATAATTCTGGTTAATCATTTTCCCACAAAACCAAGTTAGATGGCGACATACACCAAATCCTTGGATTAATTAAATGAAACTCTGTTCATTTAAAAAACAAAAATAAAAAAACACTTATGGTACCGGTTCCTTAAAGTTTCCAAAAATAGATCCGTGCTCTTTGTGAGCATCTGGCTATCCATTTTTCAATCCTTATTTACTTTAAGGTTTTTATGTAGTTGCATGTAATTGAACAGCCACTTTATTCATTTCGTAAACAGCCCAGCAATGAAGAACACATTGCTGCGGTCGCTTTTACGCGCCCAATACATATTTACATAATAGAATACCTCCGAGTATGAACACTCCGATTTATTCTATTATGTAAATATGTGCTGTTCTTGTTTTTCACGAAAAGAAAGACCGTATTATACAATACGGTCTAGTGTGCGTCTTAAAATCAATTTTCTGATTTTTATACATTGCAAACATCATTTTGAACAACCAAAATGTTCAGACAAAAGTCTGGTGACCATTAATTAGTATAAAGACTGCTTTTCTTTTCAGTAGCAACTTGAAACAAGGGTTGTTTAAACAAATGTTTATTCTTTCTATATGTGTTTATCTATCATTATTGTATCATTATGGATTATATTAGACATTGTTGATTCGTACCAATATTCTGATAATTTATAAGATTGATTTTTGTTATGGTCTATGAAAAATGTTTTTCATATTTTTAAGCTTCCGTAACAACCTATTCTAAATGTCAAGATTAATATAAGTTTCGCTCTGTACAAAGTAAAAAATCCTTATGAGTAAAAATGAATCGTTTTTTCATAATGCTCCTTTATAACTTTTTCTATTTTCCAGAATCTCTTTCAAATTTTATATTTAAGGAGTTTTTTAATCGCTCTACTCGATGATATATATTTTTCTATAAAATCATCATATCTTCATTTCGATGCACCCCTGAATAAAATACCACTATCTATAACACTCATTAATTCATCTATTTGTAAGAATCCATTTTCAGCTATCATATTATTTATAATATGCTTATTAGATTGATACCATGGATATGCGCTCCAACGTTCATAGCGCCTTAGTCCAAGTTCAAGAGCTATCTTCTCAGCGACTTTCGGATTATCAGACCGTTTATTTACGCCTAAGTATATGGGATCCATTTTCCCATAGGTATCTCCTTCTTGTTCTATGGGTAAAGGAAGGCACCTTAAATCGAGATTCACTCTTTGGGTTATCCATTTATATTGTTCTGCTGACATTACATATCCTAATAGTTTACCATTCAAAAAATCAATTAGGTCACCTTGGTCACCATCTTTAAAACTTTCTATCTTTTTATAGTGCTTTAAGGAGTCTTCAAAATCTGGATGCAAAAGACCAACAGGATTATTTTCATCATTAAACATTTGTATACTATTCGTGTACATAGCATGTTCCCAACCATACCCACCTAATCCATACAGATCTATATCTGTTGAAGCCACATGCTCAAGCATTTTGTACATATCTGTCCAATAAAGTTGATCCGTTGGTAGAGCCAATTCTAAATCTTCGAGCAATTGATTATTTATTGCAAGTATGTCGAAACTAACAGCAATCGGAAACCCATATGTTTTTTCTTTTTACTTTTTACCTGATCCCACAAGGTTGGCGGAAATGTCATATCCGATTCATTTAATACCTGTAGATCAAGTTCTTTTAATGCACCTTTAGAAACATATGTGTTTTATGTCCTTAGGCAAAATCATATATATATCAGGAGCTTCGTTTTTTATGATTTTTTCTGCAATAACTTCAGAATATATCTCTCTATCTTCATAGTACTCAATCTTAAATGTATAATCTGGATAAGCTTGCTCTATTAGATCTATTTCCTTATTGTAAAAGCTCATCATCATATCAGATGTTTCATACATATGAGTTGGAGATCCGTTTAAGAATATAGCAATATCTATTTCTCTTGTTTTAGGTTCTGTAACAAAGAAGATACCTAATCCAGCAATTATTATTAAAATCATCAACATTAATCGTTTCATTCCGTCACCTTAAATACCTAAATCCTGTTTAGTAATTCCTTTTTGTACAGCAAAAATTGCAATCTGCGTTTTGTCTCTTAGATTTAACTTACTTAAAATGCTACTGATATAGTTCCTAACTGTTCCCTGACTTAAATAAAGTATTTCTGTTATCTCTTTTACTGAAAAACCTTTTCCAATCAATTGCATTATTTTTAATTCTGTTGGACTTACATTTTTAAAATCCTCTTCATCCGCTCTCTGAACCATATCTCCTTGAGCATACTGAGAAAATCGATTAACAACTTTTGCTGCAACAGATGGTTCAAGCATTACGCCGCCTTTGTTTACTTCTTTTATGGTAAAACCAGTTTCTCAACAGAAATACCTTTTAATATATAACCGTTAGCCCATGTTTCATGGCATCATAAATGTACTCATCGTCTTCAAATGTTGTAAGTATAAGGATTTTAGTATCAGGGATAATATTTTTGATAATACGTGTACATTCTACACCATCAATTTCAGGCATACGAATATCCATTAAATGAGATCCGGTTTATATTTTTTTAGCTTTTTCTATGGTTTCTGCACCTGTTGTTGAAACGCATATAACATCTATTCCTGGTCTTTCATTCAACATAAACTCTAAACTTTGACGAATAATTTCTTGATCCTCAGCAATCATAACTTTAATCATTGATATCTCCCTTTACTGGAATGATAGCCCATAAATGAAATCCGTTCTGGTCACATGAAAACCGAACATGACCACTTAATGCCTCAACACGTTCACGTATTTGAGACAAACCAAATCCTTCGCGTATTTTTTTACTACAATCACTGTCATTTCTTACGCTCATAATAACTGTATTGTCTTTGATTACAATCTTAATATCGATGTCTTCAGTTTCAGAATGACGTACTGCATTGGTTATGGATTCCTGCGCAATCCGATAAATAACCTCTTCTTCATCTGAGTGCAAGGAAATAATATCGCCAGATATTTCAACCAGTACGTTTTTATCAGTACATTCAGAAATATTATTACCAAGTTTATTTATGGCTTCAAATACATTGGAGTTTTCCAGTAGGTCAGGTCTTAAATCGTGCATAGACCTTCTTACATCCTGAAGCCCTGAACGCGCCAACTGTATAATTTTGCCCATTTGCTCATTGGATTGGTTTATATCAATTCGCGACCATTGCATACATGCTTCGAGACCAGTCGTTATCCCCGTTAAATAGTGGCCTAAAGTATCGTGAATATCTCTTGCAATACGGTTTCGTTTCCTTGGTTTTTGCAACTTCTTCGGTTTTTTAGAGCATACTCTTTGAGCTGAAGATTCATGACTTGGACCTCATGTAAAGATTTTCCGAGTCGTTGGTTTAATTCTTCAATATCTCTGTAATCATAAATTCGACTTTTAATGATAAAAAAGATCATGTTCCCAAATGCAAATGCATTAATCGACGTTATTAAGTTTCCCATATGGATCGCATAAGGTTGGTAATGAGTTGGTAAAAATAAATATGTATTGCTTCACAGGATAAAAAAACTGCAAATAAGGAAAGAAATCATAATCTACTAAGATATAAATAATCAGAGTAACAACTAAAAAAGGATACTTTTTTTTATCTTTTAGATACCTAATATGATTGGCAATACAATAAAATAAAAGCCCTTTATAAGCTGAATTAACAACAAACATAATGGTAACAACACAGATAATATCAATGCATGCCATTAAATAACGTACAGGATCATCCACTGTTGTTTTCTTGTCTCTTATAACATTATTAATAATAAATATGATGTACATACAGAAAAGAATACCAATTACCCATTTAGGCTCCACTGGCACGATTGTTACAGTCTCTAAAAATCGCCGTGCCTGATGGGTTTGCACAATTTCATTGTTTGCCATTACAATGATCATAGAAAAATAGACCAACATCAAAAAGTTGATAATGGTCATGGCATGTTTGCTAAGATTAATATTCCTTTCTGTAAACATACCTTCACTCCGTTCTCTTTCTTTACTAATTTTTATTCTATATCTCATGAATATTATGTCAAATAAATAATGTTAGTAAAAGGAGATTAGTCCCATAGGTCAATTTTCTCTAATAAGAAATACAAGAGTCGTTTGGATTTTGATACAACTTGCGCTTCACATATCATCCCAACACGTATTTCTGCAGTTTCTCCTTTATGACTCTGTAGGAGTTCATTTTTAATATTTGCCTCAATAACATAATAATTCTCACCAGTACTTGTATCTATTATTGAGTCTGAACTAATTTTTTACAATTTCTCCTTGAAGTTCCCCATACTCTCTAAAGGGTAAAGCATCGAAATGATACTTAATTCGATCGCCTACATTTATTCCCGATATTTCTTTCTCAGGCATGGAAATATCAATTTTATAAAGTGTTTTGTCAGCTGGTATCACTATAGCTAGTTCTGAACCCGCTGTTAGAAAATCGCCTGCTCGTATGGTTTGTTTTACATTAAGAGTACCTTCAATCTCTGACCTAACAACTGATTTTTCAATTTCCAACACAACTTTTTTGAGCTTTTTCTTTAATAGCACGTTGCTCTTTTTCTAAATTCTCTATATTCTGATTCACTTGATACATCTTCTCTGTTTCTAATGGTAAGAAGGTTTGCTCAAGATCATTTTTTTGATAGCTGCTTGATTCAACCTCAGATTGTAATCGCATAATTTCAAGTTCTAATTTTTCATTTTCATTATTGAAATTAAGGAGTGTATCATTTTTAAATTGTTCATATGCAAGTTTCGCATTTTGCCATTCCATCTGACACTGACTTAATTCGTTTTTAGAAACAACACCAGCGATTTGTAATTTTTCATACTTTTGATATTGCTCTTCTGATTCTTTGAGGAGGATTCCTAGTTCATCTCTTTTTAATACATAGGACTTATATTTTATTGAATTCTTTGACAGAATACCATCAGTAGAAGTATCTTTCTCAATGCCTGCTATTAACCTTAAGTTTTCTTGCAGTTGTTCCTTTGTCTCAAATAGTTGAGTTTCATTAAGATTTAATTGCTGAGAAGCATTACGGCATTCGTTCATAAAGTTTGAAAACGCATAATAATATTTTGTCTCCATTGGATTATCAGATTCAAACAAATTTTTTTCGCTTTTTAATGCTCTTTATATACGTTTGTTCATTTAATATACTATTTTGTATAAGTCGTAACTCATCTGTTAATAGTTCATAGGAAGCTTGTAAATCATCATGTTGAATAACATATAATATTTCTCCTTCTTTTACGAGTCGACCTTCCATAAGAGTCGTACTCTGCACGTGTCCAGCTCTTGATGTTTTTACAACACTTACCTGACTATTGGGCCGAACGATCCCTCTTCCTTTTGATACAATATCAATCTCTGAAAAATAAGACCATGTAAGAGCTATGGTAATGAGAGTCAGTATTATATAAATGAAGTATGTGATTACAGGGTAAGGTTTTGACTCCATGAGCTCTCTACTGTCAGAAATATCGTTCAAGTGAATACTAATTTCTCTCATTGGGCATGCTCCTCCCACTCAATAACAGAACTTTCTTCAGATATATTTAAGTTCTGACCTTTCCATAACTCATAATATGCCCCTTGCTTGTTTACCAGTTCTGTATGTGTGCCTTTTTCAACTATTTTCCCATGATCCATCACAAAAATTCGGTCACATTGTTTTATGGTACTTAAGCGATGTGCAATTATAAAAAGTGGTTATACCTTGTGTTGCATCTGTCAGCGTTTTGTTCTATTGTTTTTTTCTGCAATGGTATCTAAATGACTGGTGGCTTCGTCAAGAATAAGGATATCTGGTTTTTTTAACAAAGCCCTAGCAATGGATATCCTTTGCCTTTGACCACCAGACAAGTTGGCTCCGTTTTCCTCAAGCATTGTTTCGTACCTAACTGGCAACTGATTTATAAAGCCGTGTGCATTTGCCATTTTTGATGCTTCAATAATATCTTCTATATTATTACTTAGGTTACCCAGTCGAATATTTTCTTTAATTGACGTACTAAATAAAAAGGTTTCTTGTGGTACATATGCAATTTTATTTCTTAATATGTTTAAGTTAATATCATCAATATGGTTTCCGTCTATTAATATGTCTCCAGATTCGACCTTATACAAATTTAATAATAATTTTACAAGGGTGGTCTTTCCTGACCCACTCTCTCCTACAAGTGCGATTCTTTCACCATGTTTTACTTTGATATTAATGTCATCGAGTACACGTGTTCGAGTCCCATATCTAAAATGTACATTGTTGAACTCGATTGTTCCTTTTAAAGAATGAGGCGTCATTTTATCCTCTTCATTTTCATCTTTTTCAACTTGGAGGTCTAAGATTTCACCCAGTCTATCGGATGCAACAATAGCGGTCTGCATCATAGGTTGTAAATTAATTAGATTTTTTACTGGATCAATGAAGTATGCTAACAATGAATTAAAAACCAGTAGTTGTCCGATGGTTAATTCCCCTTTTAAACGTGGTATGCGCCTATCCAAAGAATAACGACACCACCAATAGAGCTGATAGAAACCGACAATGAATTTCTTAAATTCTCAATCATTCCTGCTTTTAAATACAGTTCTTAATAATTTAACAAAACGGGTTTCTGTTTGGAATTTGGATTCTGATTCAACATTATAGGCTTTTATAGTTTCCATACCGTTTAGAGATTCTACTAAATAGGAGGTTAACTGTGCATTGTTTTCCATTTGTTCTTCATTAACAGCTTTAATCGGTTTATTAAAGGTATATACGACTGCACCGTATAAAACCAACATCGTAAAAGGCAACAAGAAATAAGGTGCTATTATAACTGTAGAGTATACATCCACCTATTACAGCCATTAAAACATCTATCATAATAGTTAATGCAGCACCAGATATAGCTTCTCTTATTTTAGATGCGTCCATAAAGCGCGATATAATTTCTCCTACACGTCGACTACCGAAAAAATCCATAGGCAAATCTAATACATGATTGTAATAACCTAGTATCATAGGAATATCAATTTTTTGGCTCAAGTACAATAACAAGTGACTCCTAAAAGCATTTAAAATAGCTTTAAAAAGATGTAATAAAATAACACCTACACTTATAACATGTAATGTTTTAACTAACTGATCCTGTAAAATATCATCTAGTAAAAACTTAAAATAGAAGGCACCAGCTATACCTAATAGGGTGTAAATAATGGATGCAAAAAAATATGGGTCATTAACTTCTTTTGAGGTTTCAGGAGTCCAAAAAAACGTTTGTAAATAGATGTTGTTTGGTCCCCCTTTTGAAATTCTGGTGATGGAACCATTAATATTAATACACCTGTCCAAATTTCAAAAAAAGCTTCAGATGTGTATTCAACAAGACCTTTTGCAGGATCTGCTATAATCACTTTATTATGTTGCTGATCAATATCATGAATAACTACATAATGGAGTAACTTTTGATCGATCACTACATTGGCTATGGCAGGCAGGGGGAAGTCATTGAAGAAGGCTGTTTGGTCTCCTTTTACCCCCTTTGCACTAAAGCCTAATTTTTGTGCAGCTTTTACTACTCCCAATCCGTTGGTTCCCATTTTATCTGTTCCTGCAATTTGACGGACTTTAGAAATGGGAATGTTAAATCCATACTGCTTAGAAATAGTTACCAAACATGCTGCACCGCAATCTGTAATGTCATGTTGTTTTACACAATGATATTTCTTCTTAATCATGGACTACACCTCTTTGATTAATATGATCGTCCTATCATTAAGCGGCGTGGCAAAAACCACACCGCTTATACTCTTTTATTGCTCCTAAACTATTTAGAACAAGGCATTAATTACACAGCTTGTGCGCCATCTCTAGCACTTACGTAACCATCATAAATGCCATACCCTAGCATGCCTAAGAATGTAGCACCAGCTATACACGCGCACACAATACCAAAGATAGCTAGAGCACCTAAACCACCCTCTACTGACTGTAATTCTCTTTCATCTAATTCATTAAAACCAGTTAAGTTTAAGTTCATTTCCATTATCATTTCCCCCTATCTATTTTCGTTTTTCCATGCTTCTGCGCCAATCCATTGTCCTATCCTAAGACCACTAAAGAATATGTCTTCAATAGCTCCCAGAAGATCCAATGTAAATCCTAAAAATGTACTTCCACCTTCTACTGCCATGAGTTCTTGATTGTTCATTTCTTTTAACATATTATTGCCTCCCTTTTTTGTGCCATCAATGTTTTGGACATTTGTTACTTTATTGAAAGCATTTCATTTATCACTTCATTTTCCGGCCGGGAAAAACAAGTGGACTACACAATACACGGATTAATGCCAATATAAATATCCGTCGTAATGGATTGCATTTTGTCACGTCCTGAGCTGTTAGTAATATTAATACTATAAGCATTGGTTATTTGAGATAAACCACTAGATTTAATAAATTTCTGTATTGCCATGTATGTTGATTGAATGCCCAAAGGATTTCCTTCGTACCTGACATAGAGAGCGTTCATAATTTTTAATCTTGGCTTTATGTGGTATAAAGAAGAGACTAAATCTGAACTAGCCACCGGTATCATCAGTTCTACATCCATAACTTGCACGCTACCCTTTAATTCAACACCATGGGTTACTGAAATCAGGGAACCAAGCTTTTCTATTTTTTGAATGTCGCAATAGTTGTGCATTGCTCTGATAGTATCTTCTAATTCCATAGGATTCATTTTGCATCTTAAGGTAAGTAAGTTATCGACAAGTAGTGTTTTTCCTAACTCGATTCCGTTCATGACTTGGTCTCCTTTTTATTTTCTAAGTTTTCTGACAATTACATCGTACGTGAATAGGCTATCTATTACATGTAGTAAATGTCATGAGTTCTGTATGATATATGTCACATTCTTTCTTTATTACCTTAGGACCACCAGAATTTCTGGGGCATCACAAACCCTATTTTAAAGCCGCCATTCGCTCTTTTTTCTTGATTTTCATAATGTTTTAGGTACAATAAAAGAGAAGAAAAAACAGGAGGAATAGTAATGGAAATGAACATGTTCGTAAAATATATTGAGTTTGATGAGAATAAACGTATTATTGTCTCACTACAAGAATCGATGATGACTTACTTGCAAGATCCTAAAGTAAGATCAATGCTTAAGCAAAGTGCAGAAACAGCTTTAAAAAGATAACTTTAAACAACTGGAAATCGGTAAAAATAATTGCCGTATTACAGTTGTAGAGGGAACAGAAGAAGAAAGTAAGAAAGTCGTTGAAGAAGAGCTCGTTAAAGGATTAGAAATGGCTATGGCTTTTATGAGTCAAATGGGAGGCAATGCATAAAGCATTGCAGTAGTATATCTCAAGTAACAAGTAGCAAGTAAAAACCTATATAACCAAATTAGAATTCTAAAATCGACTCTTACTATAGAAGTCGATTTTTTTATTGTCTTGCGTCGGAGCAAGACAGATGCTACGAAGGGATGGTCTTCTTCTTTTCTTTCTTTTCTTCTTTTCTTCTTTTCTTCCATTCCCTAATGTTTTCTTGGTTAAATTAAAGGGTAAAACTAAATGTAATCAAAATAATTTTCATTTTAACAATGAAACCGTAACACATGTTACCGATTGTTCTCAATAATTGATTTAGAATGAAACTACAATAATCCGAAACAAACAAAGGATGATAGATATGAAAAAACCTGAATACTCTGTATTACAAAAAATAAAGAAACGGAAAAAGAACATACGGAATAACACCTCGCATACCAGGAGGGTTCGCAACACCAGAAATGCTCATTAAATTTGCTGAGGTTGCTCAAAAGTATAACGGTACTTTAAAGATTACTTCTGGTCAACGTATCGCCATACTTGGATTAGAACCAGAAGACGTTGAAAAGGCGTGGTCAGATATAGGTTTAGAACCAGGGGTAGTCAATACTTATTCTGTAAAAACGTTGAAATGTGCCCTGCTAGCTTTTGTAAGCGCTCAAAGCAAAACTCATTAAAGCTTGGTATGAAACTTGAAAAACGTTTTACGGAGCACCTACACCTAACCGTACAAAAATTGGTGTAGCAGGCTGTTTAAATGCCTGTACAAGCGCTAACGCAAAAGACATCGCAGTTTTAGCTGACGAAGAAGGTTATATTGTAGTAGCAGGTGGTAGCGCAGGTTTCCACCCTAGATTACCTGATAGAATTGCAGAAAAACTTACTGAAGACGAAGCATTTTGGATGGTAGAAGCTGTTTATGATTACTACTGCCAACACGCTGAAATGGGAGAGAAGTTAGGCCCATTCATCGACAAAATAACATTAGACACTTTTAAACAAGGCGTACATGACATATTCGAAGTCAAAAAGACCACAACTTAATCTACTAGGAGGAAACAATATGAGTCAATTTTTAGCACCTATTCATCAATGGTTATTTAACAAAATAAAAATTATGGAGTCAATTGAAAAAAGCAATTATTCAAACTGAATTTGAAAGTGATATGCAAACAACAGTTATGAACGAATTAGCTGAAAAAGCAGGTCAGTACTTGCCTGATGCCCCTCTTGGAGAACTTATCGATCATGGTAATATTCATCAATGGTTACAAGACAAAATCACAATCGTTGAAACACGTCAGTCTTTCTTAGTAAAGAAACTCATTAACAATGACAATGATGCCTTTGATAATATTCGAAAAGTATATTATAATTTTGGGTCTCAAATGGGCGAGCAAGCATCTGAGACTAATCCTTTAGATGCAGAAAGCTTATTCCAAGTACTTAACAATTACATTCTAGAAGGCATGCCTTGTGATAGAGTTAATGCAATTACGTCAAAATCAGTCGATTTATTAGAATGGCAAACAGAACGTTGTGTTCACAGATCAAATTGGGAAAATGGCGGTTCAGCAGTCGAAACATATTATGGTTTTAGAGCATCATTTACAGAAGCATTTATAAAAGCAGCAAATGCAGCTTTTGAATATGAATTTAAATTTATAGACGGTATTCAATACCATACAATTCGTAAACAATCCTAAGGAGGAATTTCAAAATGGCAATTTCAAAAGATATGTTAATCTCAGATATTCTTAATGTAAAACCAGATGCAGCTCCAATTCTAATGCAATTCGGTATGGGCTGCCTAGGGTGTCCATCATCACAAATAGAAACACTAGAACAAGCTGCTCAGATTCACGGCATTGAAATTAAAGAACTTATTGAGGCATTAAACAAATAATATCTTGTTTCGATTTAGACGTTCCTATGTTTATTCATAGGAACGTCTTTTTTCATCTTAAGATAAGTGTATTGTCAATCGCAATCCCATAATATGCACTCATTGTCATTAATGTTCTTTTAGAGTAATATTA
>LQAI01000107.1_pt1 | contig 23275 bp, 23 predicted proteins | sample 1535821 | NCBI WGS metagenome assembly LQAI01 (sample SAMN04331586, study PRJNA305678) | bioreactor metagenome | isolation source: bioreactor_5 inoculated with Wadden Sea sediment 1st replicate of a... | place: Germany:Bremen | reverse complement strand
GCAACCCCTAAAGCCCGGCGTCTCTTAAAACAGATTTCTGGTAATCATTACTGCCGAATGTGGGCCAGAGCTTGAAACCTTCAAATTCTGGGCTTATTGCTATGTTTTACTTTTTATACGATTGCCCTGGCAAACATTAAGCCTTACTGAATAGTGTTTTGCTGTACAAGATGATCCGTAACACTAGATATGAATACTGTCTATGTCCAAAATTCCGGAAATTCAGGTAGTTTGGGGTCATAGGTTTTTACGCATTCATGCTGAACATTGCGCGAACTTTTGGGTTCATTACTTATTCGAATTTGCATCGGTTTGATTCCCAAAGATTCTGTAAACGTTTGGTAGGTAGCACCCCATCATTGAAATACAAGACTTGTTTTAAAAATCTACATATTTCTTTTTTAGCTGCCTCAACTTCTTTCAATCTCTCCTCTGCGCTAATATCGTTTGATCTTAGCGCAGAAATAAGTTGCTTAGTCTGTGCTTGTATCTCGATCTGTAATTTTTTCAATAAATCGGGATCAATAACTTCAGCAACCTTTTTCTGTCCGATCTTTAAAGGTTTTTGAGCTCTTTCTTCAGCTTGTTTTATCTTAGACTTATTAACAGATCTATTTGATGAAGCAGCTGAATAATAGGCTTGGACAAGAGTTCCCATAGCACCTATGCTAGCAATAATGAGTCCTGCAATTTCAATCATTTATCACCTCTACTGTTCAATTTTCTTATTTACGGATATATACTGCATCGTGTTAATCTATGGATATTACTTTATTCCTCTAATAGGTCTCACTCGATATCTTTCATTTTTACCACTATAGGTAACATTGCCATCACTAAATCTTAGTGCAAATGCCGTTAAATCAGTATATTCAGTTGAACTCCAATAATATTCATCAGAAAAATCACCTAGACCATTTAATTTTAAAGCATTATACATTTCAGCTAATTCTGCTCTTGAGGGGAGAAACCAATAATCAGCTGGACTACTTATAATATTATCATCATCATTTGGCACATACCCAAAACACAAATTTGCTGCATAATATGGAGTATATAAATATTCATACGGCACCAATCCAGGCTCAGTAGTATATATTAGGACAGCTTCATTTTTCATCACATTATAGAGATTTTTAGTATTAACTTGTCCTAATAAGGAAGGATTAATATCTCTATCATATCCTTTATAATATCCAAATACATGATTATATGTATTGGGATTATATGAACCTTCTTTATACAGTGAAAACAGTGCATAAACATCTGCTTGAGCTACTTCCAGATACTTATAAGGAGAATACCTCTCAGTCCATCCTTTCTCTTCTATATCAACAAATATAATTCCACCTGATGGTCCTATATCCCCTACATTATAGATTTTATCAAAGTATGCCGTAAAATTTGTTGTCCCAAGATTTCTAATCTGTCGAGAGGCTTCAGTATTACCATCATTCCATTGCACAAATCGGTAGCCATCAGCAGGGGTCGCTATTATAGTTGTAGTCTCCCCGGTGAAATATGTTCCTCCACCAGAGACTGTCCCCAAGGTATCATTATTTGATTCAACTGTTACAGTGTAAATCCTAGCAAAAACAGCAGTATACGTTGTTCCTCCGGAAACAACCGTTATCTCCCTAGTAATTTCTGTGTTCCAATCATTCCACTTATCGAATCCATAGCCATCAGCAGGTATTGCGATAATAGTTACCGTCTCTCCTACATCGTAGGTGCCGCTTCCCGTTACTGTTCCATAGGTATCGTCATTAGCGTTTGACGTTATTGATGCAATTTCAATAAAATTTGCTGTATACGTTGCCCCTCCTGAGACGATTGAGACCTCTCGCGTTGCCTCAGTATTCCCGTCATTCCATTGATCGAACCGGTAATTCTCTACAGGTGTTGCTGTTATAGTTACTGTCTCTTCTGCATCATAGGTACCACAGCCAGTTACTGTTCCATGCGTATCATTATTTGTTACAACAGTTAAATTGGCACCAAATATTGCTGTATAACTTGGATTACCAGACATAACTGTAATTTCCCTCGTAGCCTCATCATTACCATCATTCCACCTTCTAAATACATTTCCATCAACAGGTGTTGCTGTTATGGTAACAGTTTCTCCAACATCACATGTACCGCTACCGGTTACCGTCCCATAAGAATCATCGTTCGCTTCAACTGTTATAGTTGAAATTTCTATAAATGTTGCAGTATAGATTGCTCCACCTGAGGGTACTGTTATACTAAGAATACTTGCTATACTTCCATTGTTCCATTGGTCAAATCTATATCCAGTTGCAGGCGTTGCAAAAATATGAATTTGTTTTCCAACTGGATATTCACCACCACCTCGCAATTCTCCAAAATTTATATTGTTTGCTTCGAGAATTATCTCAACATTTTCAGCAAAAATGGCTTCGGTGGAAAACCCTTCCAAAGGAACTTCAATATCACGAGATGCATCAGTATAATATACTATTTCCCCTATCCAATAATAATAATCACTCCAGTGTAAAAACCATACCCTTCATTTGGTATTGCACTAATTGTTACAGTATCTCCAACAAAGTATGTACCTCCACCAGACGTTGTTCCATATATATCCTTATTGGATGATAGTGAAATATTACTAATCTCATGGAAATAGGCTGTATATGTTTTAGAATATTCAGGTACCATTACATCACGTATTGACTCTCTATTCCAATCACTCCATTTGACAAATCCAAACCCTTCATTCGGAGTAGCACTGATTGTTACAGTATCTCCAAAATCATATTTCCCTTCTCCGGAAACTGTTCCATAACCTGTTTTGTGTGTATCATAATGTTGGGCTTTTAAACAAATATAACCTTGCTTAATGAATAATGCTGTATAGGTTGCACCTCCTGAAAGTACTGTAACTTCTCTTGTAGTTTCTGTGTTTCCATCATTCCATCCGGAAAATCGATAACCGCAACCATCAATGAACTTAGTAGTAATGGTTATCACCTCTCCCACATCATAAGTGCCACTTCCCGATACTGTTATGTTAACACTATCCGTATCATGTAAAACTGTAATTGTAGCTACTTCAACAAAACTGGCAGTAAACGTTGAACCACCAGAAACTACTATAATATCCCTAGTAGTCTCTGTATTTCCATCATTCCATTGATCGAACCTGTATCCACTTGCCGGTATAGCCGTGATAGTAATAATATCACCTACCTCATAAGTTCCACCGCCAGTTACTGTACCATACACTTCATTATTTGATTGAACAGTTATAACAGCTTTCTGTTTTACAAACTTTGCGGTATAGGTCGCTCCACCAGAGAGAACTGTGATCTCTCTAGTTGCATCGGTATTTCCGTCATTCCATTGATCAAATCGATATCCACTTGCAGGTGTCGCTGTGATGATTACCGTCTCTCCTGCATCATATGTACCACTTCCCGTTACAGTCCCCTGGTTTGTGTCAATGGATACAACCTGAATCGTACTCAACTCAATAAATGTAGCCGTATAGGTTGCTCCACTAGAGGGAACCGTGATCTCTCTAGTCGCATCGGTATTTCCATCATTCCATTGATCAAATCGATATCCACTTGCAGGTGTCGCTGTGATGATTACCGTCTCTCCTGCATCATATGTACCACTTCCCGTTACTGTTCCAAACGTATCATTATTTGCTTGAACAATTATTGTTTGAAGGTAAATTTTTTCAAATACAGCTCGATAAATGGATCGACCGGAGGAAACAACTATTTCTCTTGACGATTCCGTGTTATAGTCTGACCAATAGTCGAATTTATAACTGCTTGCTGGAATCGCTGTGATAGTAATAGTCGTACCTACTTTACAGATTTTTTCCCTAGCAGATAAAAGTACGGGACCAGTAACAGTAACAGTTCCAGCTTCCCACACAGATGGCTCAATGAGAACCTTTCCAATTTCAATAAATTCAGCTTTATAACTAGCACCTTCTGAAGGTACAATTATATTTCTCGTTGCCTCTGTATATCCATCATCCCATTGTAGAAACCAATAAAATCCATCTGTAGGAATTGCTTTTATTGTAATTGATTCTCCGACTTCATATATCCCCGCACCAGTTACAGTCCCATAGTCGATATTATTAGACTCTACCGATATTTCAGCAGTTTCTGGGGCTACTATTGCACAAGAAAATGAAAGGACCATTGCGATTAAACCTATGAAAAAGAAAATAGTCTTGTTCATGCATAATCCATTGTTGATAATATAAATGCCAATATTAGTATCAAAAAGATACTTAAAAATTTTCTCTTTCTTGAGGAAGCTTGAGGAAGCTTGTTATCTCTTTCCAACCGTAAATCTTCACTAAAATGGTCAAGAGATGATCTAAATGATTTCCACAATTTATCTTTAGGTATTAACATCACGACATCATCAATTTTTTTATATAGACATGATCCTCTTCAAACCTGTACTCCTTTGGAAGTCTAACAGCCTGACTTCTACCGTTCTCAAATACTTTAGCAGTATCCATAGTTACCTCCATAAGTATATATCTGAATATATACCTTATGGAAACAAAATACAAGTGAATATATGTGCCATTACCCTGTAGGCACTAGGATCCTCTGTGTCAAGATAGTTGTCAGGTCTTCAGTGTACCGGGCTGTCCTGACCTTCATCCCAGAATCAATACCAGGACGATTGCACAGGGAGGAATAGACTGTATCATACGATATCTTCTCACCTTCGATCTCGAGACTTGAGAGGATCTCATCGGTAAGAGAACGGGCATGCATCCTGTTTCTCACATTCTGATCAATGATGCCCAATACTATATCGGTTACTCTGTTCTGCAGTTCATAGGTTTCATAGTGTTTCTCAATGTGCTCAACATCATACACATACGATGGCCAATCAGGATTATTCTACATATATGACATCTTCATCACTCCCAGCTGAAGTCTCTCATATAAGGCACTTTTTCATTCATCATATTTGACAGGGTACGTGTACTATTTCATGATCTTCTTCATATGTGAGGGAGTAGAGCATGCATCACTCATTTCTGATGGGGTATATAGCTACTCCCATCCATGACTAGCCTCCCAAACCCGGCATCCTGAAGAAACAGCCTTGATGAGGGTGGTCAGGACCAATGGCAGCGAAGGTGAACAGCATGGGATCACAGCTCATACGATCACCCGGAAGAGATGGGAAAGCTACATTCCAGCAGCTCCCGAGACCTGATGTTTCGTGCATCAGATTTTTGGCAATCATTGGTGCCGAAGGTGAGCCATATTCAACTTGACAGCGGTAGGACTCTGAGAAAACCGGAGATCTGTTGCTGTCTTCTCGTATCAGTCCATATGGAACATCAACTCTAGTGGATCAGACACGGGACTGGCATCCTCGTTCGTCTCCATGATATCCTGCATATACTCCCACCAGCGTCTGAGGACCGGTTCTCTGACCAGATCTTCAGTTGCACAACGCTTCTCATCTACCGTATAGGAGGCGAATAGATACCCTGAGGCTTCATGAAGATATATGTCATAATCGCTGAACCCATAGGATGAGAGCAACTCTACGAGTTCAGGCCAGATCTGATTGTGACGTCTTCTATACTCATCCTTCTGTCCCGAATGCAATCGCATGACAGATGTCACTCTTCTCATCTGTTCGTCCCCCTTCAACATGTCGTATGAACGCACTGTAGGTCTCTCTCATAGTATTCAACGGTTCATAGATCTCCAAGCGAAAAGAATCACTTACACATTCCCTGATACGTCCTATACCATCCAGCTCTCCCATTCCATAGGCCTGCATCAGGATGTTCCCGGTCGCAGAAGCCTCTGCCGGACCTGCTACCACCGGGGTGTTGGAGATATCACTGATCATCTGCATGAATAGTCTGTTGTGGATCCCTCCCCCTATGGCATGGATCCGTTCATATCTCTTGCCTGTCACTGATGCCAAGGACTGGAGGATATACTGGACTTTACAGGCCAGAGATAGGAAGACCGTATAGGCTATCTGAGCAATGTCGAGAGGGTCGATCACCACACCATCAAAAGCGTTAAGATAGTCTACAATCGCCTGTACCATATCATCTGGGTTCAAGAACGATGGATGGTCCGGATCAATGAGCAGGGATCTCAGGCTCCCTCTCGTCCTTACTTCCTCAACAATCTGACTGTAAGAGAGATCGGTATGATAGTTGGTCTTCCAGCTGGCTTTACAGCGTTGGATGAGCCAGAGCCCCATGGTGTTCTTCAAGAAGAGGGAGGTGTCGAAGACCCCTCCGGAGTTGGAGATGTTCATCTCCTGGCTCTGTGTGTTGATCACCGGTCCCGGTAGCTCGAACCCCGCCATGACCCAGGTACCCGTACTGATGTAGGCCCAAGAATCACCGGTGGCAGGAATACTCACAGCTGCACTGGCTGTGTCATGCACGGCAGGGGCGATGACCACAGTATGTTCGGGCAGGTGTGTCTGTTGGCAGATAGTCGGATGTACTGAGCCTAACACCGTTCCAGGTTCTACTATGGTACTCTTGATGTGGTCTTCAAGCCCTAAGGCTGTGAAGATCTCATCATCCCAGGTCTTCGTTCTTGTATCGATGAGCCCACTGATCGAAGCGACTGTGTACTCCGTGTATGTCTCCCCGCATAACAGATAATGGATAAGGTCCCCTATGAACAGAAGATTCCTCCCCCGAGCTAGATGCTCAGAGTGATCCCTACTCATCGCTGCGAGTTGGTTCACCGTATTGATGACCAGTTGCTGAATCCCTGTCCTCTGGTAGAGCACCCCGTTCCCGAAGATCTCCTCCAGAAGGTTGTCTGTCCCGTCTGTCCTCGCGTCACGGTAGTGGTACGGAAGCATCGAAAGTTCCCCAGCCGCATCGAGTAGTGTGAAATCGACTCCCCAGGCATCGACTCCTATCGAGACGATCCTCTGGCCATACTGCATTGAACAGAGAGTTATCCCATGGAGTATCTCTTCGAAGATCCTGTAGATGTCCCATCTCAGAGTCCCAAGGAGGGGAAATCCCTTGGTGGGGAATCTATGGACTTCTTCGAGCCTCACCTTCCCCTCCTCCAGCATCCCTGCTATGACTCTGCCGCTCTCAGCCCCGAGGTCGACGGCTATATGGACACTACCACTCATAGCACCTCCAATGCATGTGTGATCCGATCGGTATCGATCGGGTAGGTACCATACTCACGAATCGTGTCAAGAAAGACCTGATAGAGTCCGGAGTCGATCCCCCTGTGGATCGAGTTGCTTGATGAGATAATGTGTCCACCACCGACCGAGGCCGCGAGCATACAGTTGAGGGTATCTTGTATGACATCCTTCTTGCTGCCATCGACGAGGGTCTTCACGCAGTCCACGTTCCCCTTCAATGCTACCCTCTCACCATAGGTCTGTTTCATGTACCGTATATCCATGGACCCAAGGGGATCGATAGGGTCAAGACAGTCTATACCGGTGTCGACTAACTCCTTGGTCACAGCTCTCAGGTCTCCATCAGAATGTTTGATCACATAGAGCCCTATCTTCTTGAAGTTCTCCACCAGAGTCTTGAAGTGAGGGTAGACCTGTGCAAGGTACATCTCAGGACTCACCAGAAGTCCAAGATTGTTCGCTATATCATCTCCGATGACGATGACCTCGACCCCGATCTCTTTCAGGTTCCTGGCTATCCTCGTGCTGTGTTCCACGCACATGAGCATCAAGGCCTCGACGAGTTCCGGTTGGAGATAGAAGGCCATGAGAAAGTTCTCGAAGCCCATCAGATCCCTTGGGTGGGAGAAGACATCCTTCACTCGGGCTACTACTGCTATCTCTGGAGAAACGGTCTCCAAGGCATTTTTGATCGAGTCGAACCGGTATTCAGCATCAGGGTCAGGGACCTTCATTTTCTCGAAGTCATCCATCGTCTCAATGGGGAATCCAACAGGGTTCGGGTAATCATCGTAGGTGACCCGTGTGACACCCCACTCATCAATGATATGGCGTGAGTCTATCCTCTGTTTGGTATAGTTCAATGAGACAGCGACCCCATCCAGGTCTGCCCTCTTGGCAAATTCCAGGTCATTGGTAGTCCCATACATCTGTTGCATAACCTGTGGATGGAGAACCCATTCCATCGTCGGGAGCCTATCCGGTTCCTTTCGCTCTAACGCTGTGATCACCCGCTCTCGTCCAGTCATACCTCTCAACCTCCCAGGGTGTTCATACCACCCTCTTTGCGTTCCTCGATGATCCTCTTCGCATAGCCAGAGTCTCGATAGTTCATCAGAGGGTCGGTATCAACAAGTCCCATCTCGAGTCGGACTTCACCGAGTAAGGGTTCAACATCGGTGTTGAACGCATCCATGACGATCTTGTTCGAAAGAATGACATCATTGGCTTCTTGGGCTTTGGCAAGAGCCTCTCTGTCAATGATCAAGGCCTTGGCATAAGCAGTCTGGATGTTCATGACTGAGTAGATAATCCCCTCTATGCTCGGTTCTATATTGTGTGACTGGTCGAGCATGTAGGTGATGTTCGTATCAAGTCCCTCAAGACCGGCATCTACGATCTCCTTGAAGATCAGGAATGTCTCCAAGGGTTTAACAGTCCCTGTGATCAGATCATCGTCTGCATACCGCCGGTTATTGAAGTGGAAGGCTCCGAGCTTACCCTCATCGAGCAGGTTCGTGACGATCTGTTCGATATTTACCCCAGCCAGGTGATGGCCCAGGTCCACAAGGACTTTCGCCTTGTCTCCGAGCTTGTCACACATGAGTTTCGATGCTCCCCAATCGGGAAGGTCGGTCGTATAGAAGAATGGCTCGAAGGGCTTATACTCCAAAACCATGCTCATGTCATCATCCAGGGCATCATAGAGAGCCTTGAGGCCCTCATACAGGCGGTGCTTCCGCTTGATCAGGCTATCCTGTCCCGGATAGTTGGTCCCATCGGCAAGCCACATACCGATAACCTTCGATCCCATCTCTCGTGCCTTCCAGACACATTCAACCAGATGGTCGATGGTCTTCTGCCGCACTGATTCTATCGGGCTGCAGATACTGCCATACCGATACTCCTGACCGGCAAAGGTGTTCGGATGGAATGTACCGATCTTCATGCCTTTGGCTTCGGCATACTCTCGAACAGGTGCGTACTGTCCATCATCAGTGACATCCCATAAGACATGGGAAGCCATGACCGGACAGATACCGAGGACCCTCTGGATCTCTGCACAGTCATCGATCTTGTCCCAGATATTCCTGGCAGCACCGGCATCCTTGAAGGTACCGTATCGTGTACCAGAATTACCGACAGCCCATGAGGGCAGTTCGATGACCATGCTCTTCAATTGTTGTTTTATCTCATCAGTCGTACACATAGTATCAGATGCTCCTTGTATGACCACCCGGTCCCCATACATGGAGACCGGGTGATTGTTATCTTCTAGAAATCGTGATCATCGACATTATCTTTATTGATATCTAATGGAGGACCAGCATACATGACATTGTTCTGTAGTACGGTCACAGGGTCATACGTGGTAACAGGAATCACCTCTCCCTCCGACAACTCTACAGTCCCTGTTGCAAGTCTATAAGCAAGGTCTCCAGCAACGAACCCGGTTCGATAGGTATCCCATAACATCGCCCCGTCAAGAACACCACTGTGTATATAGTTCCTTGACTGATTAGGAGTACCTAGACCATAGACAGCCACCGAATCCTCTTTTGAGGCATTCTCCACAGCCTGGGCAGCAGCGATCACGCCAACAGTTGTAGGGGACATGATCCCGTCCAACTCCGGGTACTTCTGCAAAGCTGACTCAGCTTCGGTCAGACTTTTCAAAGGCTCATCATTCCCATAAAGAACTTCTATCAGGTTCATAGCATCATAGGTAGAATCAGCTGCCATCATCTGTGTATAGATGGCAATCTGATTGTTCTGGAATGGTGCATCTGTAGTAGAACTCAATACCACAAAATCACCCTCATAGTTCATCTTCTCAGCGAACTGCTTGAAGGAATCGATAGCAAGCTGATCATAATCAGCCGATAGGATAGCCCCATCCCGATGATCTTCGTACCCGATGATATCATCATTCACAGTAAGTACGATAATCCCTTGTGCCCTGGCCTCATCCAAAGCAGGGTTCAGAGCATCGACACTGTTTGGAGAGATACAGATAACATCCACCTGTTTCTGAATCTGTGTCTTGATCAATGGGATCTGAGATGTAGGGGTCACTTCACTTGGTGCGATCATAGAGAATTCTCCCCCGTTGAGTTCTACAGCTTCTTTCATCCCTGCAATGATCGGATCAAAGTATGGGATCCCTGAAGTGATCGGGATATAGGATACCTGTACGATTCCATCGTCCTTACTCTCGGCAGACCCCTGTGCCATCAATGGGCTAAAACAGATACTCAGCACACACAATACCATCACTAGTCTCTTCATGTCTTTCCTCCTTTAGGAAATCAACAGTACGTATTTCTTAATCTCTCAATCAAACTTGAGAGCATGAGAACAATGATCAGCAAACCACCAATCACAGCCATCTGGGCATGATTGGTCATATTCTGTAACATCATGGCCGTCCGAACGAATACAATGATCAGAAAGGCTCCGGCTGTTCCTATCGCAGAGCCTCGCCCACCTTCGAAGGCTGTGCCCCCGAGAAGGACCATGGTGATGATGTCAAGTTCGCCACCTATACCTATGTTGTACTTAGCTAAATGAAGCCTTGACATCGAGAGAAGTCCAGCAAGAGCACAGGCAACCCCAACACTGACAAATAGTTGGATCTTATGCTTCTTTACGTGAACGAGAGAGTATTCAGCAGCGTTCGGGTTCAGTCCAATGGCAATGATCTTTCTGCCAAGGAAGGTCCTATGTAATATGAACTCCGCTACTATCGCAATCAGGATCAGCAGGAACAGAGGGATGGGTAGGATCCCCAGGGTCGTTCTTGTATCGATCCCAATGAACCATGAGGGGAATCCTGCAACTGAGGTATCCCCGATCAGAACCTGAGCTAATCCTCGATACAGAGACATCGTCCCTAGCGTGACGATCAGTGATGGAAGATTCGTCTTTGTCACGATATATCCATTGATCCCACCGAGGCAGCCACCAATGACTAGAGCTGCAGGGATGAGCAACGCCATGGGAATACCACTTTCGAACAGTCTTGCTGTGATGCATGCACTGAGAGTCATGATCGCTGCTACCGACAGGTCTATCTCCCCAGAGATCATGAGCAGGGAGAAGACGATAGCTATAAGACCTAACTCCGCATAGATCGTCGTTGAGTCGAGTAGATACCGAAGATCTAAAAAGTATGGGGACATGATCGTACCACCTACAAGGCTCAGTACCATGAAGAAAGCAATAGTCATCTCAGGGCGAAGTATCATATCCAAACGTTTCTGATCTATCATGCCACACGCTCCTGTTGCTGGATGTTCTTCTTCAATGCGTCATTGGTAAGCCTGTTCTGGTAGTATCGATCGAGTGTTATCGCCAGGATGACGATCAACCCATATATAGCCTCTTGCCAGAACCCTGAGATGCCTGTGATAGATATCGCATTGCTGATGATACCAAGCAGCAGACAGCCCAAGAGAGTTCCCAATGTCGTCCCCACTCCTCCATTCATACTCGTTCCGCCGATGACGACTGCTGCAACCGCTGTGAACTCAAGACCTGCTCCAGCCACAGTAGGGTTGATATACCCGATACGTGATATATAGATCATCGCCCCCACACCACAGAGCAGACCAGAGATCATGAAGACGATCAATCGGATTCTGTTGAGACTGATGCCCCTCAGCTCTGCTGCTTTAGGATTACTTCCTGCAGCATAGATCTCTCTCCCTGTCTTTGACTTTGTGATGAAGATAGCAACGAGTACTGTGATCGATAGAGCAATCAGGACCGTTGTGGGGATACCCAGTAGTGAATTCTTTGTTTGCGAAAGACCCACAACAGATCGTGGAATGAATGAGTTATCGATCTGTTTTGCTCCGACTACTATGAACATCAAGCCTCTATAGAGGTTCATCGTCCCTAAGGTGATGATGACCGAGGGAAGGTTCAGTACGTTCACGAGTATTCCATTGATGAGTCCAAGGAGTGTCCCGACACCCATAGCAATCAGAAAGGCAAGGAGTAATGATAGCTCTGGATTCATCTTATAGGTCATCCCAACGACAACTGCTGAGAATCCCAAGATCGACCCGACTGAGATGTCGACATTCTTACTGACGATCTCAAGCATCTCCCCCAGGGCGACTACCAGCAGATAGGGAAAAACAATAATATGTTGATGATTGCTGCATAGCTGAAGAATCGTGGTTGAATAAGGGATACGATGACATATATCACCAAGATCAATACGATGACACCCAGCTCCCTCATTGTCTTGATTTTTGTTAGAATACGGCTTCTTTGCATCTAGTTACCCTCATCATGAGCTACTGCCAGAACAGACTGCTCAGAGATCTTCTCATGCTCCAGGATGGCTGTCTGCCTTCCTTCATACATGACCATGACCCTGTCACTCAGACCAAGGATCTCCTCGATCTCTGAGGAGATCATGATGATGCTCTTCCCCTCAGCTGCAAGTTCTCCAATGATCTTATAGACCTCAGCCTTAGCTCCTACATCTATACCCCTCGTCGGTTCATCGAGGATCAGCAATTCTGGTTCTGTAGCGAGCCATTTCGCAAGGCTGACCTTCTGCTGGTTCCCCCCAGATAGATCGCCGACAGGCTGGTTGATATTCGAATACTTCGTCTTGAGAGGAGAGACTAACTCTTTCGCGATCTTTGTCTCTTTTGTTGTATCTATTACCCCCATGCGAGATGAGATCCTATGAGGTATAGAGAAGGTCGTATTGAACGCTATTGACTGTTTGATCAGGATCCCCAGTTCTTGCCGATCCTCAGGGACCAGTGCGATCCTATGTCTGATTGCATCATCAGGATCCTGTATCGTGATCTCTTTCCCTTTCATGACCATCCTCCCACTGCTGATCGGTGTAATACCGAAAAGAGCCCGGGCTACTTCAGTCCTTCCAGAACCCATGAGACCAAACACTCCTAAGATCTCACCTGCCTTGATTGAGAACGAAACATCCTTGAATATCCCCGGGATCCCAATATTCTCTACTCTGAACATCTCCTCTCCAAGATGTGATGCCACACCCTTCTTCACGAACTCCTCGAGCTTGCAACCGATCATCAAATTGATCATATCCTGCTTGCTGGTCTCACTCCCCAGATAGGTCCCGACCTTCTTCCCATCTTTAAGAACGGTAATCCTGTCAGATAGGTGCTGTATCTCATCAAGCCGATGACTGACATAGACGATCGCCTTGCCTTTCGCTTTCAGCTTCTTGATTATGGTACATAGCCTTTCGACCTCATCTGGTGTCAACGACGCAGTAGGTTCATCCATGAAGATAATATGTGCATCCGATAGTAGAGCAGCACCGATCTCAACTAACTGTTGTTCAGCTACTGAGACGCCAAGCATCTTCTGATCCAATGTGAGCTGAAGACCGAGTCGATCAAGGATCTTCTCCACTTTCTTCTCAAGATCCTTCCTAACAATGAATCCAGCCTTTGTGTTTCGTATATTCCCCATTATGATATTCTCAAAAACAGACATATGGGTGAATGCTAATGGTTCCTGATGAATCATCGCTATACGGTGCTTTCGAGCATCCAAAGGTGTATGAAGATGGATCTCTTTACCGTCCGACAGCAGGCTCCCGGAACTGGTTGGTGGATACCAAAGAGTATCTTAAGAAGTGTCGATTTCCCTGCTCCATTCTCCCCGATAAGAGCATGGACCTCTCCCGGAAGTATCTCAAAGTCGACCGATTCCAGAACTTGGTTCCTACCAAAGCATTTGCTTACTGAGACAGCCTGTAATGCCGGCAACATCTCACTCATAAAGCCTCCTTTACACTACACTATATGGGAACGGTCCCACATAGTATGAAAAAAACACACCCTCAGGTACTGGCCCTCTCGATAAGCTCACACTGCATCACTATCTGCTGAGCCGGGACCTCTGAGTTCTCGATCTGCTGAATCAGCAACTCGGCAGCCTTCATCCCCATCTGCTGGATGGGTTGTGATACGGTAGTCAGTGATGGTTCAACCAACATCGATAGTGGGATGTTATCAAAACCGATGACCCTGATCTCATTCGGGACCCCTATGGCGTTTCTGTTGAACTCCTTCAATGCCCTATCGCCAGGACATCCGTAGCCGCGATGACTGCATCCGGCCTGTGTTCCAGGGAGAGGAAGTATGTAGCTGCTCTCATGCCGCTCTCCATCATAAAGTCCTTCGTCTCATAGACATACTCAGGATGGATCACAAGTCCGTTTTCAACCATGGCATCACAGAAACCTTGGTATCGTTCCTCCGTCACAGCATGAACTCCCGGTCCTTTTATATAGGCGATCTTACCTGATCCACTCTTGGCAAGATGGTCTACGGCCATCTTCGTCCCAGCATACCCATCACTGACGACACATGAGAAGCCCACGTCCCTGAAGACAGGATCCATACAGACGATCGGAGTCTTAGATGAGACCTCCTGCAGGTATTTCTGCCCTTCGGTACTTCTGTTATAGGTACAGAAGATGATCCCATCTATCTGCCGCTTAAGGAGTTCTTTGATATAGAAGAGCTCGACATCCGGACGTTCATCCGTATGACATACCAGATTCATATAGCCTGCTTTCCGCGTGACCGCTTCTATACCCTTGAACAGTTCGGCATAGAAAGGGTTCGAGTAGTCAGGTACGAACAACCCTATAGCTGAGCTCTTGTTCGTCCTCATTCCCTTGGCGATGTAGTTGGGTGTGTAGTTAAGTTCTTTGACCGCCTTCTCGATCCGCTTTCTCGTCTCTTCTTTGACATACCCATCTTTGTTCAGTGCTCGTGCTACTGTCGTCTTTGAGACTCCTGATACTCTGGCTATGTCACGTATCGTTGCCATCTTCTCTCCTACACATGGGACCGTTCCCATATCTTGATTCCATGTTACACTAGATTTTTCATATGTCAACAATATTCTTCAAAAACAATTCCTAACTAACCCGAATATGGAAAGAAGCTAGTGTATACACCATACTCATGATACTCAGCACAGGTAAAAAGGACATAGGACTATGAACCTCAGGAGATCCAGAGAACAAGAAATCAGCGAAAAAGGGTCCCTCACAGCAGATGTGCTGTGAGGGAGTATGCTGGGACCAGAGGTGCTGGATCCATGAAAGAGACATAGGACCCATACTCATAATACTCGACACAGGTAAAAAAGACATAGGACCATGAATCTCAGGAAATACAGGGAACAAAAGATCAGCGAAATAGGGTCCCCTCACAGCAGATGTGCTGCAAGTGCATATGCTGGTACCAGAGGTGCTGGATCCATGAAAGAGACAAAGAACCATAGTGAGGATCAGAGACACAGGTATGCTCCAGAGACACAGCTAAACAGACTGTGATTGAGGGAGATCGTACTCCATCTTTTCGGTCTGCTGCGCCATCAGCAGCTGCTTCCCCATACCTGCTCCTGCAGGGCTCCCTGCACCCATATGCCTTGCTGTACCGATACGACCATACGGAGGAGGCATACGGGGAGCTCTCCACATTGGATGAGAGGCAGAGCTTCACCCCAGCATTCCACCATCCCACAGCTGCGTTGGGATCTGCACGAACACTCCCGCACGGTCATCACTGGGATGACCGTACGGAGGCACCCTGCTGGTGTTGATACCAGACCATGCTTCAGCCTTGGGTATAGGCTGTGATCAGTACTTCCTCGTACCGGCACAGCCTATGCATCGATCACTACCGTCACGATACTCTCCCCCTCCATGACAAAGACCTGCAGCCTGCGGAGTATCCGCAGGTTGATCTTCTGCTGCACCGAGCTGGAATTCATGATCACCACGACATAGGAGCCCTCAGGATTTCTGAACGCAACGGACTCAACCGAAGCATCGAACCCTGTGGAGGCTATATGAACCGCACCGGGTCTGATGAAATGGCTGAAATGCCATATATACCGGTAGGAAAGATTGAATACAGTCCCCCTGCCCTCCTTATGGACGAAGATCGGTGCTTCACAGAAGTTATCACAGTGATTCGGTCCCCCATCGCTCTCAAGTACGATATTCCAATCGATGAAGGTATCCATCCCTGCCTTCAGGTTACCGATCATCTCATGACCATACTTCTGTGCGTTGAATAACTGCTGATCCCTGCCGTACCGGCTGTATTCGATACAGCCTTCGCTGAAGAGCAGACGCTTTCCCGGGAACCGCTCCTTTACCAGCCGCAAAGCATCGAAGTGGTCACCGCTGTACCAGTGGAACGCAAAACCGGTGACCATCGGATCAGTCTGCTCATCGATGCAGGCAACAGCCTGATCGTAGAGACGCTCTTTGTTATGGTCCCAGAGAAAGACCTCCATATCATCCAGATGGGCCTTCTGCAGCGCCGGGTACAACCAGTCCCGCAGGAACTCCTTCTCCTGGACTGCCGTATAGAGACAACTCTCCCACTCCTGATCTGCATTGGGTTCATTCTGGATCGTCATACCGGTCACCTGGACTCCCAGAGATCTGTAGGTGGTGATATACCGGCAGATATACTCAGCCCATGGTCCCCTACAGGAGGCCTTCAAGGAGCCCCCATGGCATCGTTGGCCATTACTCTTCATATAGGCGGGAGGTGACCATGGGCTGAGCAGGACGGGGAACTGCTGCCCTGCAGCCTCATAGGCCTTCAGGATCCAGGGGATGATATACCGCTCATCCCGCTCCAGGGAGAAAGCCCATCCTCTGTCCCGGCACTGTATGAGGAGAGGGAGAAGTCACAACTGTCGATACTGGTCCTGATGAACCGGTAGGCAAGCCCTTCAGGGCTGAAACAGCTCTGCAGGATCTTTTGAGATTGCTCCTCGGACAGGGAGGCCAGGACAGACCCCACCGATTCGGTGATCGCCCCCCGAACCCATGGATCTGCTGGTAGGTCACCTGAGGATAGACATTGATGATGTTCAGCTCGATGCTCCCGTCATCGGGATGCTCGCTAACCGGAAGCTCATACGCATGGGCTGTGCCCTCCACCACAGAGGTGGCATATACCTGTATCTCCATGGTCACAGTACCGCACTGCTGACCGAGCGTCCCGGCAGCGTGAACGAGTAGGACCTGCCCTCCAGCTGGAGGGTCACGACCCGCTCCGCCTCGAAGGGATTGAAGAACTCAACAGCATGGGAACCATCAGGATTACGGAAGAGCATGGTATCACCGGCCCAGGGACCGGTGAGCCCCATCCTCAGGGCCCCGGGCCTGATGATCGATGAGAAGTGCTTCATGACATAGTAGTCGGGATTGAGCGTGCAGGTCCCATCTGTATGGACACTCACCATGGCATTCTGGGGATCCCCCAGGTACTGTACCCACCCTCCTCGAGGACGATGTTCCAGTACAGATAACTCTCTGCCCCGTTCGTTATGTAGTGCTTGAGCATCGTCCATACATAGAAAGCATTACTCCAGGTGTTATCCCCGAACCCGCACTCGTTCTCCGACTGCATCAGCCGTATACGCGGCCACCAGCTCTCGAACGTCCTCTGGATCGCGATCTTCCCTCCCCACTGATAGGAGACCCCGCTGATATACTTCAGGGCCTCAGGGTCCGAGAGTACTGTATTGGCGAAGTAGTCATAATCCTCATCCGCCCACTTGTCAAAGATCAGCTTCCGGTAGTCACAGCCCGGGGCGTTGATGGTCCCCAGCCAGATCTCAGAGTCGATCCCCTCCTGCCTGAACAGAGGTCCCAGGTAGTCCCTGATGAAGACTTTGAGCTCTTCACCGGTCCACATACAGGAGGGGAACTTCTGGTTCGCCACAGGCTCATTCTGGATGTGGACCTGGTGTATCGGGATCCCCTCCTTGTGGTACTCCCTGATGAATCGTACGAAGTACCGGGCATAGGCCTCCAGGTACGCCTTCTCCCAGATCAGCTTACCCCAGTTGTAGACAGGTGGATCCTTCATCCACGTGGGGGGACTCCAGGGAGAAGCGAACAGCACGATATCATCCTTGACCTCCAGGGCCTCTCTGATATAGGGGATGAGTGTGTGCCGGTCACGCTCGATGGAGAACTCAGAGAGCTCGAAGTCCCCGGGAGACTCATCGAGTGAGTACCAGCTTCTGGCATAGTCATTGGCCCCGATAGGCAGACGACAGACATCGAAGGAAGCCTCTGCAAAGAGCTCCTCCATCAATCCCTTGCGCTGCAGGGGATCCAGTCGTCCCAGAGCATCATAGCCGAGTTCGTTGAAACAGCCTCCAAAGCCCAGCATGCTCTGATAGGTCCTGCCATCAGGGATCACATCCCAGGCGCGTTGCTCATCCCGAGAAGTACTCTCCTTCCATGGATCGGTTGCTGTAGAGCTTCTCAAGGTACGTGTGTTCATAATTACCTACTTCTCAGAACCAGTGGTCAAGCCGCTGATTATATATTTTGACATGAAACTATAGACGATGATGATTGGGATGACGGAGATGGCGATCGACAGATACATGGCCCCGTAGTTGGTCATATACAGACCCTTGATCATGGCGATCATCACAGGCATGGTATAGCGTTCGCTCCGGGTCATCAGGATCAGCGGTCCCATATAGTTGTTCCAGTTGGTGACAAAGCTGAAGATGCACATGGTCGCGACACCGGGCATGACACAGGGGAGCATGATCCGGTTGAAGATCCCGAGCTCTGAACAGCCCTCCATACGTGCGGACTCCATCAGGGAGTCCGGGATGCTGTCGATCATCCCCGGAGAAAGAAGACCGCAGTAGCATTCGCGATCCCCGGCAGGATGAACGGCAGATAGGAATTGAGCAGATGCAGTTTCAGATTCAGCTGATAGAATCCTATGATCCCCAGCTGTGCGGGGATCATCATGCTCCCCAGGACGATGGCGAACAGCAGCTCCTTGTGCTTCATCTGGTATTTGGAGAATCCGTAGGCCGTCAGAGCCCCGAAGTACCCGGTGCAGAGGGTGAAGGGAATGGCGATCGACAGGCTGTTGAAGAACCCGTCCCATATGTTCACCAGAGACTGCATGGTCCTGTAGTTCTCTGCAAGGGCCCTCCCGGGCAGGAGGTTCAAGCTGGTGGAGATCGTGTAACTCAGGTGAGTCGCGTTCACGATCATCAGATAGAACGGCACGATGCAGAGCACGAGCAGCACAGAGAGCAGAAGATACTGCAGGGAACCTGCCAGGAATGTTCTAGTTCGCATAGATCCTCTCCTTTCTCTGCATCGCCCTGAAGGCCAGATAGCTCAGCAGTGCGATGATCAGGAACAATCCTGCAGAGAGGGTCGAAGCATACCCGTAGTTATGACTGGCGAACCCCTGGTTATAGAGATACATGGTTGTGGTGAGGACCGCCTTGCGGGGGTCCCCCATGCTGTTTGACAGTGTTGCCGGTACATCGAACAGCTGCATCCCCCGATGATGGAGGTGATCGTCATATAGATCAGCGTCGGCCGTATCAGCGGCATCGTGATATGGACATAGGTCTGCAGCTTGGTCGCACCATCGACACGGGCGGCCTCGAAGACTGAGGTATTGATGGAGGTGATCCCAGCCATGATGATGACGGTGGTATAGCCGAACCACATCCACCACTGGATGTAGGAGACTAACGAGGAGGTGAACAGTTCACTGTTGAAGAAGTTGAACGGTGCATCTATGAGGCCCAGGCTCAGCAGGATCTGGTTCATGGCCGACTTGTTCCCCCCGAAGAGCAGACTGAAGAGCAGTCCCACCGAAGTAGCGGTGATGAGATTGGGAAGATAGTAGGCAGCACGCAGGAATCTCATCACCCGTACCCGGTTGAAAAGAAAGAAGAAGGACAGGAGCAGGGCAAAGAACATCTGGGGTATGAAATTGCAGACCCAGATGCGGAAGGTGTTCCACAGACTCAGATAGAAGACCTTGTCAGTGATCAGGCGCTGGAAGTTGAGACTTCCCACCCCTGTCGAGGGGGTCAGCCCGTCCCATCTCCTGAAGCTCAGGAACAGGGTATACACCGCCGGATAGAGGGTGAAGATGAGGAAGATGATGAAGAACGGTGCTATGAAGGCATATCCTGCCCAATGCTTTGTTGTATATCGTTTCATGGGTACCTATGGGTATCCCGGGGTCGCCCCCGGGATAGCTTCAGGATGAGATGTCAGAGTGTGAGTTCAGGATATGCGCTCATCGCATCTTCCTTGAACTGGTTCATTGCGACATCCTTGGTCAACACGCCGGTGGCATATGATCGTACAGCAGAAAGGAAGGCATTGTTCAGCTGTCCGTCATAGGCGGTCATCAGGTCTGAGGGGATCTTCTGCATCTGGTCATTATAGAAGGCAAAGAGATTCTGTCCTGCAAGGACCTCCTCTCCGGGACCGGCAGCGAGTGCCTGATCTGCACTCTTGAGTGATACATACTCCCCGTACTCACCTGCATACGCGATCTGCGCCTGTGAATCAAGAGTGACATACTTGAAGAAGGCCCAGGCAAGGTCTTTCTGCTTGCTGTCTTTGTTGATACCAAGCCAGGTACCACCTTTGACATAGGGGACTGCACCCTGACTGAGACCCCATTCCCCGATGGTCCGGGATGCAGAGGGTTTTACGACGAACTGGTAGCCCCAGGTCGGGAGGACGTAGCAGAAGCAGTCGTCACTTTCGACTGCGCCGAACCATTCAGGAGCCCAGGGGCTGGCACCCAGGTCATAGCCGTTCTCGGTGATCGTCTTTGCCATATCCATGAACTCGAGCATCGAGGGGTCGATGATGAGCTTGCCATCCTGGACCCAGGGGGCTGTACGGTTCGAGAACTGCATGTTCATGATATCTTCCCAGCTGGCGAACATCTTGATGCCCTGGGCCTTGAACTCAGCGGCAGCAGAGAGCATCGCGCTGTTGCTCTCAAGCAGTGCTGCCACCTCCTCGGGTTCACTGACACCCAGGACCTGCTGTGCAAGGTCCCTGCGGTAGATCAGAGACCCGGGAGATGCCTGCCAGCTCAGAGCTCTGATAGCGCCTGAGTCATCGGTACCGACACTGCGTACGTATTCCCACATGTCATCGGTATACGCTTCTACGTTGTAGGGAGCTCCTCTCAGGTCCTCCCAGACTCCTGCATTGACGAAGTACTTCACATAGTCCGATTCCCCGGTGAAGATATCGGGTCCCTGCCCTCCTGCGAGCGTGGGGGTGATCTTGGCGACGAAGTCAGAATTGGGGACCACGGTGATCTTTACTTCGATCTCCGGGTACTCCTTGTTGAAGTTCTCCACGAAACGGCCAAGTTCCTCTCCCGATGACCAGACATTCAGTACCCCTGAGAGCTCCTCGGGGTTCTGAGTGCTGATCGCAGATTCTTTGGTTCCCTGCGCCGTCAGCGTAACAGCTGCAGCAACGATCAACAGCATGCACATCATTCCTTTTCTCATAACAATGCTCCTTTTATTTCCTTTCTGCCACCGATTCTTCTTCCAGAAGGATCGGTGGTACAAGTTTCGCGATATGTTCGGTACGCCCTTCTATCCGTTCCAGCAGGGCGGTTGCCAGCATCTGCCCGATCTCATAGATGGGCTGCTGGACGGTCGTGATCCTCGGGGTGGAGAGCAGATGGTGTCCCAGTCCATCGAATCCCACTACTGATACGTCCAGAGGCACACGTTTTCCCATGCGCTCGAGCTGCTGGATCACTCCTATACCGATGGTATCGGTAGCACAGAAGACCGCACTCAAGGGATCATGAGCACTGAAGAGTGCTCTTGCAGCCTCTGCACCCTCTGCGGGGTTGTTGCTGCAGTATCGTACGAGTTCTTCCCGGAACGGTATCCCTGCTTCCTCAAGGGCTTGTCTGTAGCCTGAAAGACGGTCTATGGGATAATCCTTATCCTCTGCGACGTTCACCATGGCAATAGCACGGTGTCCGGCTTCGATCAAATGTCGTACGGCCAGATAGGAGCCCTGAACGTTGTCGACGTCGATACAGTCGACATCTTCGATCCGGGTATGTCCGAAGATCACCAGGGGTTCTCCCACGTTCTGGGCGAACTGTGCGAACTGGAGAGTCTCATCCCGCAGGAGACCGGTAGCGATGTACCCGTCACAGGGGTACTGGGCACTCATGTCACGGAGGATGAGGAAGGAATACCTCTTCTCACTGAGGGTCTTACTGATCCCTGCGATGAAGTGCATGGTAAAGGGGTTACTCAGATCGATGGCAGCGGGGATGTAGATATCTACGATGCCGGTACGATTGGTAGCAAGGTTCTTTGCTGCGGTATTTGGGTGGTAGTGCAGTCTCTCCATGGCTTCAAGGACTTTCTCCCGTGTCTTGGGTTTTACCTTATCAGGTGTGTTGACTACCCGGGATACGGTCATGGGTGCCACATTCGCTTCTTTTGCCACATCAGATAACGTTGCCATAGTCACTCCTTCTAAAATGGTAGCGCTACCATTCAACTAAAACTAAGCTTACACCAACTTCACCCACAATGCAAGGTTTTTCGTAGGATGAAAAGAACAGAAACTGATATGAATATGAAAAGAACCGAAGAAACCCAGAAAAGCAGGTAGGAGGTAAGGAGATTGTGGTTAGTCAACCAGAGATACCGTACTCCCCCTCTGTGGCTTCATGTTATCAGATGCAGTGTATAGAGCAGAGAATGCCGAAAACTCCACGATAGTCAGGTAAGAACGACTCAGTTTCTTTGCTGCCCCACTCCGGTGCTGGTTGCGGAAGCCCGGGGAGGTGCGAATAGAGAACGAATGATTATGCATGTTTTTGCGTGCGCATGCATTATAAGATTTATGAAAATAATCATTTCAATGTTAACTTCCTGCAGATTTAGCACTCAAGTCAAAGATTTTACTGGTACAACATCGTAAACCTATAAATAATAATGATATATTTGTTTTTTCTTCTTGCATTGCCGGGTGTTTTGTAGTATAATTTGAGTAATAAAATGTACTTACAAAAGGCAGGAAATCATGTACCTGAACACCCTTGTTGACATGCCCCAGATCCCCGGTAAGATCGTGATTCAGAAGAAGAAGGATTCTTCCTATGTGTGCTATGAGTATGACAGGATCTATGATCCTGTCAGGAAGTTCAACATCCCCAAGCGGGTGGTCATCGGTAAGGTCTCG
>LQAI01000106.1_pt1 | contig 23707 bp, 33 predicted proteins | sample 1535821 | NCBI WGS metagenome assembly LQAI01 (sample SAMN04331586, study PRJNA305678) | bioreactor metagenome | isolation source: bioreactor_5 inoculated with Wadden Sea sediment 1st replicate of a... | place: Germany:Bremen | reverse complement strand
TGCGTGTTCCCAAAACACAGCGGCGCATCCCATGCAGACAGGCGAAATTGACCACCCGCACCCCCTGCAGCTGAAGTGACCAGCCGGTCAGCATGGCAAAAGCCGCGTTCAAACTCAACCCGGTGATCCGGGTTGAAGCGTTGAAAGAAATGATGACTCGATCGTCTTTGGGGGCTGGCGCGAGGCCTCCACAAATCGGGCCATTCTGCGGATGTCCCGGTTGATAGCCTGCCGCGCCGGTCTGACCTGTAAGAGGTCTTTGGCTCTTTCCAAAACCGTCATAGTGTTTATCGTCCTAAATACTGTAACGGCGCATCTTATTCAGAGAAGATTGCTCGCTGTCATAAACTTTCTTCTTGCCGTCACCCAGGGCCTTCTCGGTCACCCGGATGTATTTCACCAGGGTGCGGATGCCCTGCGGCTCCACAGAAGCAGCCTGATCGGAGCCCCACATTGCGCGGTCCAGGGTCACATGCCGCTCAACAAGGCAAGCGCCCATCGCCACGGCCACTGCGGAAGGCACCAGTCCTACCTCGTGGCCGGAATAGCCAATCGGGCAGTCGAAGCGGTCCTGGAGGGTCTGGATCATCTTCAGGTTCAGTTCTTCCGGTGGGCAGGGATAGCTGCTGGTGGTGTGGCAGATCAATAGATTATCGGTTCCAACCACTTCCACAGCGCTCTCAATTTCTTCCATGGTGGACATACCGGTGGAAAGGATGACGGGTTTACCGGTGTTCCTGAGCCCGCGCAACAGTTCATGATCAGTCAGCAGGGCCGAGGGCACTTTGTGCGCCGGGGGGTTGAAGGCGTCAATGAACTCCAGGGAGGGAATATCCCAGGAACTGGCCAACCAGTCAATACCCAGCGACTTGGCATAGGCGTCAATTTCTTCATACTCTTTTTGATCGAACTCCACTTTATAGCGGTAATCCAGATAGGAGATATAGCCCCAGGGGGTATCCCGCATCTGACCTTTTTGGTGATCCGGCACGCAGATCTCGGGGGTCCGCTTTTGGAACTTCACTGCATCCACCCCAGCTTCATGGGCGGCTAAAATCAGATCTTTGGCAACTTGCACGCTGCCGTTATGGTTGATGCCAACTTCGGCGATAACATAGGTTGGGTGACCTTCGCCCACCATTCGGTTCCCAATTTTGATTTCACGAGCCATTTGAGTCTCCTTTGCAGTCCCGCCGGGGTGTCCAACGGGGTTTCGCATCATTTTGCTTTTTTCCGGGATAGAAGGATATCACAAACCTCACGCACAGCGCCATGCCCGCCTTTGTGGGCAAGGACCTGATCCGCTTTGCGTTTCACTTCCGGGTGCGCATCTGCCACCGCAACGGCGCAGGCCACCAATGGAAAACAGGGTAAATCGTTGACGTCATTGCCAACATAGATCGTCTCTTCGGCGGAGATGGCATTTTCCGCCAGATAAGTTTTCAGCAGGCTGGCCTTATCGCCAACCCCATGGAAATAGGGCAGCTTCAATTTTTGGCGCGGGCCGCCACCACCGGATTGGTCTCGGTGGAGATGATCACAGCCTTGAACCCAGCGGCCAGCAAGTGGCCAATACCCATGCCGTCACCGCGCTTGGCGGCCACAAACTCCTGGCCTTCCTGATTTACCCAAACCCGGTCATCGGTCATCACACCGTCAAAATCGAAGACGACCAGCGAGATCGTTTCAGGCCAGGGGACGAGGCTGCGGGCCGGGTGAAACCAATGGCAAGCCTGATTCCCGCACCAGCCATTCATAACGTGCCCAATCACGCAGGTTATCAATGTCAACGGTGTATTCGGGGTCAATATTCACCGGCAGGATCACATCCCCACTCATCGAGTGCTTTTCGAGGATGGTCGCCGGCCGGATCACATCAATATGTCCGGTCTGCCAAAAGACAGGGGGTAATTTCTGGCGGGGGGCGTTATAAGGTTCGGCAATCCCGTCCACCTTCAGGAGAGATTGCATCCGGCCATCAGCCCAATCCGCCACATCTTGTGCGGGTTCTGCCCCGTGGGGACGATGCCCCGCACTGAATCCGCCTCAGGATGGGCCAACAGTTCACTCACTGCCCTATCCACCAAACCCACCGGTCGGACAGGGCGAGGTTGGCCTGAGCTGGATCACCAGATCAGGGGAATAGGATTCGTTTTCAGCCAGCCAGCGCAGGGCATGCTCAAAACCGGCAGATCTAGGGTTTCATCCTGGGCCAGTTCATCGGGCCGCAGGAAGGGCACTTCCGCACCCAACTCTCGAGCCACAGCCGCGATTTCCTCATCGTCCGTGGAGACGATCACGCGGGTGACCGATTCGGACTGCTTGGCAGCTGCAATGCTATAGGCGATCAGGGGGAAACCAGCAAAATCCCGGATGTTCTTGCGCGGGATTCCTTTGGAGCCGCCGCGGGCTGGGATGATCGCCAGGACTTCCGGTCGGGTTACCATGCCGTCCACCCGCCATCCACGACAAGGTTCGCACCGGTCATATAGGATGAGGCTTCGGAGGCGAGGAAAACGATCGCCCCACTCATCTCGTCCTGGTTGGCCATCCGGCCAATTACCGTGCGAGAGGAATAGGCTTTGAGAAAAGTGTCATCATGCTGGTTATAAACACCGCCGGGGGTCAGGGCGTTCGCCCGGATATTCGTCCCAGCGTAATAAGTTGCGAGGTATTTCGTCAGGCCCAGCACACCGGCCTTGCTCACGGTGTAATACACGGGCTTATATTGTCTCGGTCCATCCGGGCGTTCATAGAGCCGCTGGTCCGGACCAACCAGCCCATAGGTCGAGCAGATGTTAATGATCTTGCCGTAATCCTGCGCCACCATCTGCCGGGCGGCCGCCTGACAGGTCAGGAACATACCGGTCAGGTTCACATCAATCGCCTTTTGCCATGAATCCAGGGGGTAGCTCTCAAAAGCATTGCCGGATTGGGCATCGACATTATCGGGGTCAAATTTGGGGTCCAGAGCAGCGCTGTTGACAATCACATCCAGGCTGCCAAAGTGTTTCACCGCACTGGCAACCATACCGGAGACTGAAGCAGGATCCGTGACGTTCACCTGTACGGGTAAAACGTCAATCCCGGCATCCGCCAGCTTACCCGCATGAGCCTCCGCCTGAGAAAAGTCCAAATCAGCGACGACCACTTTAGCACCGGCCTCACCCAATGCCTGAGTGAACTGGCGGCCAAGCAGTCCCGCGCCCCCGGTGACCAGGGCTGTCCGGCCCTCCAGGGAGAATTTATCCATGATCGTTGTCATGTATTATCCTTCGCAAATTGTTTGTTTTTCAGATTGATATTATACCAGCGGAGGCCATCCAGGCGTGATCTGGATGGAAAATGATATTTTCTTGGGGAATAAATTAATATTATTTCTGGAATAAATATTCTTGCCCTGTCAGGGAAGATTGATGCACCGTTTCAGTGAGTTCCAAAGCCCGGATGCCATCCGTCAGGTCACAGCGGGAACTAGCCTCACCCCGCAGCAGCGCCAGGAAATGGGCTGTCTCATCGAGGAATAATTGGTTGCGTTCAAAATCCGCAGGGGGTGAAAGGGTCTCCCAGCGATCCTCATCCACCGAATAGACCTCGGCCGCGCCCGTGGCATTATCCCAACGGACCAACCCGCGCTCAAAGCTAATCTGCAGGGTGTGTTCAGGCGGACGCTGGAAATAGTCCAGATGGACCGAGCCGATCAAACCGTTCTCAAATCGCAAGGTGATCTCTGCGACATCCTCCACATCCAACTCGAGACCGGAGATCTTGCCGGTCTTCGCCATCAATGAGGTGACATCCCCAAAGAGCCAGCGGACATAATCAAGCGGATGGCTAAGTGTGTTCACCACCCCACCGCCCAGGTCCTTCCTGGCCGCGTAAGATTGACGATAGTCCTCCCAGGGGTGCCAGCCGGGCAGATATTCACCCCAATGCACTCGGAAAGATAACGGACGTCCCAGTTTACGGGAGGTAATCAGATCGCGGATTTGACCTAATGTTGGATGGAAGCGGAACTGGAAGCCCACCAACACCTTCAGATTCTGGGCTGCAACCACATCCTGTAGTGCCATCACCCGTTCACCCACCTGTCGGCAATTGGCTTTTCCAGGAAAAGGTGACAGCCGGCCTTGGCTGCGGGCAGGGCCACATCCAGATGACAGGCCGTAGGGTTCGCCACGATCACCGCATCCGGCTTGTGTGCCAGCGCTTTCTCCAGATCGGTTTCAACGGGATATTCCGCCAGTTCGTCATCCGGCAGGGTGCTGCGATGGGTACGGAAGAGCAAAATATCATGTTCACCCAGCGCAACCAGATTGCGCAGGTGTCGTCTACCGATCGATCCCAAGCCCGCGATCATAAAATTTCATAGGACTTCCTAAAAAACGAGGGGTTATTCGTCAATATCGACCGGCGAGACGTCGTCCTTGCCGCCGTACTCATCCAGTTCGTCCAACTCATCCTGCACGCCGGTGCCCTTCTTTTTATTGAAGAACGCCACAATTTTCTTCCAGTAGATCCGGACGCCAACGCCAATGCCCAGAAGACCGGCCAGCAGCATTTGGATGATAAAGCTCCCTGAACCGGGGTCCAGATAAGCCAGGGGTTTCAACAAGATAATGATCCGCATTAGCAACCTCTTTCCAGTGTCGTTATGCTACAACTATATTTTAACTCGCATCAGATACAAAGTCCGTTCCGATTCGGGGACGGAAACCTTGTGGAGAATATCAAATTGGGTTTTAAACGCCGCTTCAAATCCATCCTCGGTGTAGTCATCGAAGATATCCAACCGGGAAGCAAGCAGGCGCTGCACCTGAGAATCGGCCTTGGGAACAAATTCTATCACCAGATTCTCACAGACCTCACCAAAGAACTGCGCCAGTTTGGGCAGCGGTACGTTATTGGAAATGGCTAAATGGTGCACCAGGGCCAAAGCAAAAGGCCATCGGCACGGGGCCGCGCTCGATCAACGATTGGCGTTCACGGTGCGCCCAGCCCAAACCAGGTGAGGGATTGGTCAAATCCATCACAAGGGGCAGCAGGTTCGTTTCACGCGATTTTCGCGCCTGGATATAGGCTTTGGAAATTGCATTGGCGTCAATGTCGAAGGCCAAAGTAAAGATCCCGCGGTCACTGGCGATCCTGCTGAATTCACCATTGTTGGCGCCCAGGTCCCAGACCTCATCAGGTTGGATTCATCCACAAAACTTGCTGATGATCGCTTTCTTTTCCTCAAAAGCGGTATCGGAATAGTTGGTGATGTCATAATATTCCGCCCATTCCGTGCCAGTGGTCTTGACGGAAAGGCCCTTGACGGTGTTGCGCAAGCTGTCCAACAGCCCAATCAGGGCCTGCTGGCTGACCTTGCCCTTGACTTCCTCCTGCTTGACCTCTTTGCCGGCATAGCGGGCTTGGGTGCGGGCGTGCAGGTGGATGTGGGTCATCAGTCCGAAGTTCAACTTGGTCCCGAAGGGGAGCAGCTTGGCGGCCACGTCCAGCGGTATACCATCAATGAACAAACGGCTCATCAGGTTCAAGCGGAGGTCCCGTTTGGCCATCAATGCCAGCGGAGCAAGGAAGTGTTGGCAGAATTGTTTATAGGCCACCCAGGGCGTGCCCTCTTCATAGGTCTCAAAGGAAAGCGTATCAATCAATTTCCAGGAGCCATCCACAAACTGGAGGTTATAGGCGCTGGCGTCTTTGAGGATCATGCCGTGATTGAGCGCCATCCGGGTCAGGCGCAGGGTCATCAAAGCCGCACTCCGCAGTTCATGGAAGCACCATTCATAGGGATAGGAAATGAAGCGGACCTTTTCCGGTTGAATGATTTTATAGGCCAGTTCCGGCTGGGGTGCTTTGGCGATATCCACTTCTTCATGCGCCACCATCAGACCGTTTTCGACCAGCTCCTGATACAGACCAGATTCCATCATCTGGTCATAATGGGACTGGTATTCCTGGTTCACCTGACGATAAAGCACACCATCCTGGTAAAACAGAAATCCACTGGGGTCTCGGAATGATGCAAATTCCTTTTCCATCATCAATCAGCCATCCTTCTCAACTATTATCCCGATTAACTTGGGGCTATGTCTTCTCCTGTCCTTCAGCGGAAAACATTAACCCAATCATAACTTTTATCTTACAACAGGTCAAAGCATTAATAATGACAGCGTTTGAAATTCATACCAAAATTATCCTTTGCTATCATGAAAATCAAGAATTACGAGATGTAAAAAGTCCTCACCGACAAGATTATGGCAATAAAGACAGACTCCATCGTTCTCATTCTATCTAAATTGTACTAACTCCCTGGAAAATTACCCATTCAACCAGCGATAGAGCCGGTTAACGATCCCTTGAACGATGAAGCGAATCCACTTCACCTGGACCAGACGGTGCATTAAACCACCCGTCTTTTTCACCGGTTCCGCGGCCCGGACTTCCAGCCCCGACTGACGTGCCAGCTCAACACTTCATCTGAAATCGCATTGCCCATCAGGCGGACAGTTTGCCGGCGTGTGCAGAAGCGCAGGTAGCCTTTGGCATCCATCCGGTCGTCCATCTCAACCATCCGGCCCATCACAGCCTCGCTCCAGCCTTCCGGCAGCATTTCCCCCAGCACTTCCTGGATCACAGCCTTCGGACAGACCATCTGGAAATGATGCGCCGAAACCCAAGCCTCCAGGCCTTCATAAGTGACGATGATATCTTCAATCCCTGCCACTTCCTGCTCATAGCGCTCCCAGGTGCGCCCGCTGTTGACCAGATATTCTTCTTCCCACTTACGCGGCATCAACAAGCCGCGTTCCGTCTGCATTCCCGGCTGGTTTACGAATGCCAGGGTGCTCTCGGAGCTCATTGCCACGCGCTGCCGGATATAGAAACCGGTCACCGCGCCAACATTCGGGAAGGTGTCAATGATCTTCAAATGCTCACCCAACCAGCCCGGCAGATGGAACACATCATCATCCGTATAGGCCACGATCTCACCTGGTGCGCTGTTGAAAATGATCTTCAAGGCGTTCAGCTTGCCGATGTTGCGCTTGGAAAGGATCAGGTAGTCGATCTTCCCCTCAGACTCCAGTGATTTCAGGGTGTCCACCATCTCTGGGCAGCTACCGTTGTCAAACACCAGCAGGTCAAAAGGCTCCTGGGTGTTGGCCAGGATGCTCTCAATGGTCATCCGGGTCACATCCAGCCGATTTTGAAAATAGCCTGCCTGGTGAGGCGCATAAACCAACACCGCCACCGTCGTGCGGGCTGGTGTAAATTCCAGTTTCTGTCCCCGAGAGGGGTTAATCCCTATCCGCGGCATCTTCTAACCTGCCTTATTCTGCTTGAGTTTATAGGCCAACCAGCCCCGAACCTCTTTATACGCCAATATCGGATGAAAAATGGCAAAACTCACCATGCCCAGCAAACGGGAATGGAGTTTGATAAGAGGAAAGACTTCAACCTCACGCCAAAAACTTTTCCAACCGAGCGGCTTTCGTTCAAGACCGTTCTCTTTTAAAACATAACGTGAATCCGTGGCGTTGAAAATGGTTCGCCGGCCGCCCGCCAGTTTGACATTCATATCCGTTTCGGGCTGGCGAAAATGGATCACACCACCGGGTAAATGGGCATAGTCATGGTTTTGGTGGATCACCATGATCGCAGGTGTTGCATCCACAAGCTTCCAGCCCTGGTAACGAGTCTGATACAGCATCCAGTTATCCCACCCTGCCCGGCCAACAGCAAAATCGGGGATATCTTCAAAGCATCCCCGCGGGTAGATAAAATAATCACTGCCGGTTTGCCCGTGCAGTTTTCCCTTTTCACTGATCGAGGCTTTCAATTCCTGCGGCCAACCCCCAGTGAAATCCACGGACCCGGTAATATCCATATCATAACGCTGCCCCACAGCCAGGAAAGGCTTGTCTGATTCCGCCAGGCGCTTCACAGCCGTGACCAAATCAGGAAGAAAGAGGATATCCGCATTGGCATAGACCAAATAGGGCGAGTCGTTCAGGCCACGACCAAGTTCAAAGATCGAACTGATCAGCGGCGTGCCCTGCTGATTTGTGCGCACATCAGGCAGATGTTGAATGCCATATTCCGCACAGACCTCAGCAATCCCGGGGTCATCCCCAATCACCGCCACGGCAACCTCATCCCCCAACGCCAGCCAGTTACGCAGGGTGTTGCGCTGGATAGTGTTGATATGGGGGTTCTCAAAGGATTTCGGGGCGGTAAAAAGGGTCAGTAAGGGTGCCATTTAGTCACCCTTCTCTGTTGGCAGATTGAGCCAGGCTCGGTGCGGGAAAATCCGTTGGATCACCCGCCGGTAGAGCATGGCACTTTTGCGCTTCAAGCCGACACTTTTCTCTGGTCGAACAGCGCCAGGGTTTGATTTCGTCGCATCAGGTGTTGCAAGAACCGTCAGATATAAGATCAACAGGTCTGAACGGGGAACGCCATGCCGCGCCAATTGTACGACCTGAAAGCCTGCTTGCCTGAGGACTTCCTTCAAGGTATGCGGCGTGTAGCAGGCCAAATGCGCCAGTTCGTAGCTGTCATGGGCATAGAAATTAGGCACTTCCAACAACAGCAGCCCATCATCCGCAAGCAGCTGTTCCCGAATGAGCCGCAGCATCCCAACCGGATCGGGCAGATGCTCCAGCACATGGCTCATGCTCACCAGATCAAAGCGTTCGGGTTTGGCTGCAACCAGGTCTTCCACGCTGGGGAACATCTGGATTCCCTTTTGTTCGGCAAAAGCCCGGTAGGCTTCGCCCGGTTCCACACCGGTGATCTTGCAATCAAAAGCCTGGTGAAAAGTTTCCAGCAGCACACCGGCGGATGCGCCGATATCCAGCATATTCGCCACCGCACTCACACCGGATTGCCGCACATTGGCTATCAAGTGCTGTGAGCGCTGGCCCTGCACCCAAAGGTCTTTGGCTGTTGGTTCCTCATGCGCCTGATAGATCTTCCGGTAGGTGGTTGCATAAAATTCGGGGTCCGCTGCCTCACTCTCCTCCTGAGATTGGAACACCAAACCGCAGTTCTCACATTGGTAATAAACCAGGGATACCCAAAGGATTCTGCCCGGTCAAATATCTTCTTTTGTTCCGATCCGCAAAGTAAACAGGCCATGCTGCTCCTCAATAAAATTAGTGGCGCAATTATAACACCGCGTCCTAACCGCGGTCATCCACGTCCTTGAATGTCTTGTGATGAATGCCAGCATTGATCGCGCCCAGTTCAGGGTGCGCCTGGAGATACTGGACGGCCTCCGCCATGCCGAAGTCATTGCCATTACCAAAATGCGCGGTGATTTGGCGGATCAATTCCAGGTCCTCGGGTGTATCAACTGTCAACCGTACATCGCCCCAATCCGGGGTGTGATCCACGAGCAGGATCTTGAAACGTCCTGGCTCTTCATAAAGATAGGGCATCACATGCTCACGGGCATACTTGGCGTCCGCTTCCTGCCAGGCACGAGTGAGCGCGGCCATCGTCACCACTTCGGTATCCATGCCAATTGGGGTGGTCCGCTTCCAGGGTGGCGGCAAACGGTTCGCGGCAAAATCCACACCTGCTTCCTCAAAAGCCAGGACGGTTCGGTCAATCTCACCCGGGTCCAGCAAGGGACAATCCGCCGTCAGGCGAACGACCGTCTTCGCGTGATAGGTGACAGCCGCCTGATAGTAGCGATCCAGGACATCATAGGGATCACCCCGGAAAACCGGGAACCCCTGCTGATTGCAAAACGCATCCACCGGATCATCGCCGGAGTCGGTCGTGGTGGCAACCACCACCTGTCCGATCGTCTGGGCATGACGGGCACGAACGACCACCCGATACAGCATCGGCTGACCGCCAATATCCCGCAACACCTTACCCGGCAGCCGACTGGATCCCATCCGAGCCTGGATGATGGCAACGATATTTGAATTTCTATGCGGCATGGCTATCAAATTTAATTCAACCTTATTATCTATTTACCGGTTTCATCTAATATCTGCTCAATATAAACACAAATCATAATATCCAACAACCCTTAAATCTCACATCCTGGTCCAACAACAGAAACAAATGTCTACAGTTACACCATCTCATAAGCCTGCAGCAGCTTGGTAAAATTCCGCCGCCAATCCGCACGTTCCGTTGCTGTGACATGGGCCAGCCGTCTGTAATCGAACTGCCCTGGGTCTGTCACCATTTCAACCAGTTTTGCCGTCAGGTCCGCCTCAGAGCCATCCACAAACAAGCGCCCATTCAAGCCATCCTCCACCCACTCGCGGTTGCTGGGGATGTCCGAGACCAACACCGTTCGACCGCAAGCCATTGCTTCCAGCAGTGAAATCGAAGAACCATCACTGTGCGAGGGGCTGACATAAAGATCTGCCGCATGATAATAGGTTGGTTGTTGCGCCTGGCTAAGCCGGCCGGCGAAATGCACCACCTCACCCAACGGGTCGAGGATCTCATAGATCAATTCTGCCTGGGGGCCATCCCCAACCAGTAATAACCGCAATTGGGGTTCCTGCCTAACGGCCTGAGAAAACGCCCGGGCCAGCAGGTCTACTCCATAGAGCGGCGCCCAGGAGCGGTTGCAGAGTACCACATAATTATCATTCCAACCCAGTCTCTCACGCAGGTCTTCCCCCTCCTCAAAGCCATTGGTTTGAGAAAAGATATCAAGGTCCACTCCCCAGGGGAATAAAACCATCTTTTCATGCGGGAAGCCAAACCCAGCAGCCGCATCCGCCACTGTCTGGCAATCACCCAGAAGATGTCCGTCCGGTCCAGTGTGCACTGGGTAGCGTAACGCATCCAAGGGCTGCGCTGGGCTGTCAGCAGCAGGTCCGAGCCCCAGGACATTGTCAATAATGGGATGGAATCCCGCCAATGCCGTCAGCATGGCAGGACCCTGGACGGGCCCGGCATGCACCAGGTCTGGTTTGATATCAGCTAATAGTGTGGAAGCTGTTTCGCACCCGCCTGCCAGCTCACCCAATTGGCAAGTTCCGGCAGCTCCTCCGGCCATTCACATTCCGTGATGCCCATGGGGTCAGCGGCTCACAGGCCTTCAGCCGAAGCGCAAAACCTGATTCTCCGTCCCTTCCAAAGCCGACAGGAAACGCCGGTCGTGCGGCGTATCTCGTTCGGTGAAGTAAAGGACTCGCATCAGGTCTCGTTTTCAGTAAATTTGATTGATCTCGTTCAGGAATTCCCAAACTGTGCCCAGCGCAGGTCCTGCCCGGCCGGGATTCTTTCCAACACTTTCAATCCGATCAGATCATCAACCTCATAGGGCATGATTGCGCCTTTTGATGCCGGACGCAGCACGTCAATCATCTCACGCGTCACGATCTCACCGGGCTGCAGATCCCGCGCGGCCCGCAGGCAGCGCCGCTGGATCACCACGGTTTCCATTTCGTTATCGGCCACGAACTTGTTACCGGAACCCATCGCCCTTTCCAGCTGGCGGGTGGCCTGGACCATCTCGGCCCAGGTCTGCGGTTCATGGCGAAGGATGATCCGGTCCTTCCCGGTCGTTATCATCGGTGAAGTGCTTTTCCACCACCCTTGCGCCCAATGTCACCGCACCCAGCACAGTCGCATGACCGTGAGTGTGATCCGAAAGGCCCAAAATCAGGTCTGGATACATCGAATGATAGGTGTTAAGCACATTCAGATGGATATTGTCAAAGTTGCCATCTGCAGCGGTGTAATTGGTGTTGCACTGCATCAGTACCAGTTGGGGATTGATCGCCAAAATCGCTTCCACGGCCCGCTGCACATCACCAATCGTGGAGGCACCAGTCGCCAGCAGCACCGGCTTGCCTTTGCTGGCCATCCGCTCACAGGCTTCAATCCAGGTGATGTCCCCTGAGCCGATCTTATAAGCCGGGACGTAATCCTCCAGCATATCAATCGCCTCAAAGTCATAGGGCGAGGAGAAATAATCGATTCCCACCTCCTCACAGGTTTGCTTCAACACCGGCGTCCAGTCAAAGGGGACTGAGGCGGAGGCATAGACTTCCGACACGGATTTCTTCCACTTGGCCTGGTGGGACACCTGCCCGTTCATGTGGGTGAAGCCGTAATCCGAGACGATCTTGGGGGCCTGGAAGTTTTGGAACTTGGCGGCATCCGCTCCGGCCTCTTTGGCCAGGCGGATCAGGAGCTTGGCGCGCTCCAGGCTGCCGTCATGGTTGGCGGCAATATCTGCGATGAAATAAGTGGGATGTTCTTTTCCAATCAGGTGATTGCCAATCTTCATTTCCATGTCATCCTCCACCAAGTTTTTGTGTAGCGTCAGGCTCGATAACCTTGCAGGGTCTGCGGGTAACCTTCAACCCAGCGATCATAAAACCGGGTTAGTCCCGCTTCCACGCCGGGCAGGGTATGCCCCAGCGCTGTCTGTAATTTTTCCGTATTCAGGGTCAGGTTCAATGACCTGGGACGATCCGATTTTCTTTTTCTGCCTGCACGGGCTCAATCAGATCGGGGTTCAATCCAAATCGCTGGGCGATCCGCACTGCAAAGTCATATTTACTCAAATGCTCCGGTGCGACCACATGATACACCCCGCTCAATCGCTTTTCAACCATTTCCAACAGGGCCTTCGCCAGATCTTCGACATAAAGCGGGCAGAACACCGTATCGGTGAAGCCCTTCATCGGTTCACCGGCGGTCAGCTGGTTGAAAAAGAATTCCGCCAGGCTGCGCTTGCCGGAAAGGCTCCAGCCATAAAATACCGTTCGGGCAATGATCGCATCCGGGTTAGCGGATTGAACAGCTTGCTCACCGGCCAGTTTGGCGCGGCCATAAATACTGAGCGGTCCGGTGGGGTCCGTTTCCCGAAAATCTCCCTTAACGCCATCAAAGACCGCATCTGTGGAGATATGCACAAAGGGCACGCCCCAACCTTTGGCGGCTGCGGCGAGCTGCCCTGGGATTTCTGCATTCATTTTTTGGGTCAATTCGGGTTGCTGTTCTGCGGCGTTAATACTGGCAATTGCGGCGCAGTGGATGATCGCATCCGGTTGGCTGGCCTCGATGACTTGCAAAGCCGCCTCTATCTCCAACAGATTTACCTGCCGGACCTCAAACGGAACGCCCTGCAGCGAGCAGGAATTAACCAACCCGGTCACCTCAATCCCCTGACGAGCAGCCACCAGGCTGAGGTTCAGCCCTAACAGCCCGCTGGCGCCAGTCACCAGGAGTCGCATTATTTTGTGGGGCCTTTCTTTTCAAAAGGTGCGACAAGGTCTTTGATGCCCTCCAACGAGAGCCACTCGGTGTTGTTATCGCTGGCATAATGATAATCATCGGGCAGCGCCTTACCGAGGTCCTGCCAGTGGTGCCCAAACCAGAGCGCCGCAGCAGGCTGGACCACATACATATCGTCCAGTTCCACGGTTGTGCGGGCTTCATCCTCTGAGATCAGAACTTCATGTAGCTTCTCGCCGGGGCGGATGCCGATCACCTTGATTTCAGCCTCGGGGGCAATCGCCTTTGCCAGGTCGGTCATCTTCATGCTGGGGATCTTCGGTACGAAGACCTCGCCGCCATCCATCTGCTCGATGCAGCGGATAACAAAGCGCACGCCCTGGTCGAGTGAAATCCAGAAACGGGTCATCCGGTCATCAGTCAGGGTCACCTGGCCGCTGTCACGCTGTTTGATGAACAACGGAACCACGCTGCCGCGTGAGCCAACCACGTTGCCATAACGGACACAGCTGAAGCGGGTGTTGGTGCCGCCGGCATAGGCGTTGCTCTGCACCATCAGCTTCTCGGCAGCCAGCTTGGTAGCGCCATAGAGGTTCACCGGGTTGACGGCTTTGTCGGTGCTGAGCGCCAGCACCTTTTCCACACCGGCATCCAATGCGGCATCAACCACATTGCTGCTGCCGAGGATATTGGTCTTGATCGCTTCCATCGGGTTATATTCACAAGCGGGCACCTGCTTGAGCGCCGCAGCATGCACCACGATATCCACACCATTGAAAGCCCGTTTGAGGCGGGGGAGGTCGCGGATATCGCCGATGAAATAGCGCAGGTTGGGCTGATTGAAGCCGGCCATCCGCATTTCATGCTGTTTCAATTCGTCACGGCTAAAATGATCAACCGGGCGGGGTGATATTCCTTGAGCATCACTTCCACAAATTTCTTACCAAAGGAACCCGTTCCGCCGGTCACCAGTATGTTCTTATTGGTCCAATCCATCATCATTCTCCTGGAATTTATCAAAAATTATATCGTAGTCACTGGTTCTTCAACCAGAGGTTTGGAAACAACCACCAACGGGTATTGGCCAATCCGGCCCAGCCAGCGGGGGAAAATGGTTTCCAGTCCATAGATCACTTTCAGCCAGAACTTCCCGCCCCATTCAGGGTAGATCACAGCCCGCAAGAAGGCCACGTTTACGCTACGCCAAACCAAAATATCAAAGGGCATCTTGCCTCTTAAAGCCTCAGTCAGCCATTCAGCGGTCAACTTCTGCACAAATGTACCAGCAGGGCCGTTTTTCTTTTTTTCGGTTTCAGCAATATCCTGAACAACCGGTGCCGCTGCCACCGGTTCAATCTCCTGCTTTTTTACTCGCCGCAGCCACCAGTTGTGAAAACGGGTCATTCGTTTCATAAAAGGTTTCAACCGCACCATCAGTGGGGCTTTGGTCCAACCGTTGACGATCGCCATCTGGCGTCCGGGTTTCAATGCCCGGAAAAGTTCCTCATATGCCGGGAGCTTGTCTTCCATCGGCACATGGTGAATGGTATGCAGAGAGACAATCCCATCAAAAGCGTCGGATTTGAAGGGTAAGTGGGCAATATCGGCTACCACATAGCGACCTTTCTCGCCCAGGCGCTTGCGGGCTTCTCGCATGGCAACAAGCGAGATATCCATACATACCCGAGCTTTATAGCCCTCCGAATAGGTCAGATATTCGGGATATTGCACCGGCCCTGAGCCGGCATCCAGCAGAAAGTCGCCCTCCGGGGCTAAATGGCGGTTGATCCGCAGGTGGCATTTATGGATATAGTCGCGTGAGACAGGTCGCAGGTCTTCATATTCCGCGTTCTGGTAAACCTCGCCGCTGACCATCTGCCAGCCCACGCGATCATAAAACTCACGCACATTTTTCTTTATATTTTTATCACTCATTCTGTCGTACTTCCAATATTCTCTAGATTTTTTCCGCCGCCATCTTCGGCTCAGCGGTTTGGATTGCCTGGCGAGCCAGACAACCACCCTGGCACCAATTTGTCTGATGCCGGGGACAAGCATCCCAGTGCGGGGCAAGATATCGATCCCGCCGCTCAAACCACTCCCGAGCGGATTGCAAATCTGCAAAATTTCGCAGGTCAAGGCTTGGTCCGTTTGAAAAAGCAAAGCAGCGCCAGGCTCTCAGGCCCGGACCCACATCCAGAGCGGGTGAACAATCAAAACGCAGGATCGTGCCCGCCCGGATCAACTGCTCTATCTGGCGGTCTTCAAAATGACAGCGCATAAACCCGCAATCGAAATTCAACCGGATGTCATCTTTTGCCAGCTCAGTTGCCCAACCGGCGATTGCGGCATGCGCCGAAGCCAGGTCCTCATCAGGCAGGTAAACATTCTTCCCGCCAATGATCGGTTGAGCCAGGCCCAGCCGGATCACCCGCCTGAGGCCATACTTGTGGATCAGGCGCTGGTGCGTCGAAAGGTCAAAGTCCGGCCTGGAAATCGTATAACCCAGGCTCACCTTTTCACCAAGGGCAGCTAAATTGTTAAGGATTTCGGTCTGCTGTCCCTCCGAATAGAAAGACCAATCATTCAGGTTCAACAGCACCCGATAAGGCAGGTTCGGAGCAGTTTCCGGAGGACTGCCTGAGTACCATTGGTAAAGACCGTGACGATGTAGCCATACTTGTTTGCCAGCCGCATCACTTCCGGATAGCGGGAATGCAAAGTGGGCTCACCGCCCATCAACCGGACTTCATCGACGTCCGGGTTCATCCTATTGAACAGGAGCCATTCCAGCTCCCGCAATGTCATTTCCTGTTGTCCTGCCCCACTCCTCAGCGACTGCTCAAAACAGTAATCGCACGCCAGGTTACAGGTCGTGGTCAGCAGGATGTTCATCCGGCCTCACCAGACCAGCGGTTTACCAGCAAGTAAGCCAGGGTCTCGCCATAGCGCCGGGTGCCCTCTTCTCCCAACACGAAGGACAGCGGCCGTTCTTTGATATCCGATTTCAGGTCCAGCAGGTGCCAGGGGAAAGGCTTGGGGAAATCAAAGAAGAACAGGTAGGCATAACGCCAGGCCAGTTCGACCTGCTCTTCGGTCAGCCGGGCGGATTTGAGGTCTGCCAGCAGGGTGTTCAAAGTCTCAGAATAAGCATCCCAGGAAGCCGGGTCCTGTGTGAAGCCGCGGTTCCTGTAATGCGTTTGGCCGGCGACGACCACGGGGATCCCGCGCAGCGCCATTTCCAACCCAACTGTGGTTGTATAAACCAGGCCCAGGTCGGTGATATCGGTGATGTCATAGGTATTGACCTTTTCCTCAGGTCCCACCAGATGAATCTGCGGTGGAATCTCACCCAGGGCATCTTTGACCACATCCACCATCGAGGTGCCATGGATCAGCATTTCGCCTGGGTGCACCCGGATCACCAGCTGCACATCCTCCCGTTCAGCGAAGAATTTAACCGTCCGTTCAATCCATTCGGCCATCGACTCGCTGAAGACCTGGCGCCCAAGGGTCAGGCTGTCACCAAGCACATTGGTCGCCAGCAGCACCACAGCCGGTCATCCAGCCCCAGTTTCTTCCGGACGGCTTTGCCGCCTTCCGTGGGCATATCCTGCCATTGGCGGGTGAAATTTTTCCAGGTTTTGGCATCCTGCCGGGCTGAAAGAGCTCCTGCAGCTTGCCGAGATCATCTTCAGTCAGCGGTTGATCACCCAAAGCCTGCCAGAGCGCATCCGTCTCGTGATGCATGATCTCTGCGTCCTGTGCAATCCAAATTCGTTCACGCTGGTCGCCGAATTCAAAGGTGACCACCGGGATATCCAAATGTTTCGCGACCTGATAAACCGCGCCCATTTCGAGGATGGTCCCATTGGGAATGACCACAACATCCGGCTTGTGCGCCAGTAGCCAGGCCCGGGCGTCCGGGCGGCTTCCAGGTTGCGTTCCTGGCGGATCTTATAGACTTCCTCTTCCCCGGTGATGTCTTCCACCTGCAGGGTGTATTGCGTATCAAAAACGCTCACAGCTTCAACCGCCTGGCGCAGGTCGGCGGGCAGCTCTCGTGAGAACGGCCGGACATCCAGCAGGGATTGGATCTGCATCAAGGGATGAACCTTGCTCAGAACTTCACGGGTATAGAGGTTCTGCTTGCGAAGGTCAAACTTCTGGATTGGCTTATCCCAATTGGTATAAGGCAGGAACGACAGCGTGACGTCATGGCCTTTCCCGGCCAGTGCCAAACCCTAACAGGGTGGAAAAATCAATCCAATAGTGCAGCGAGGCAAAGATAAAAACCTTCTTGCCGGGCTTTGCCGAAGCTGCAAAAGGTGCCGTCTGCTCGACTGCCTCAGGCAGGACAGCAGCCAGGTCATCCAGGTTGTAATGGGCTGACCAGGGCCGATGCCGCTGGACCAATTCCCAGTACAACTCAACAGTATAGGGCAAGCGCCCAAGAATGTTCTTCAGTAATCTTTTATTCATTTTATTTTTCTACCACTTCAATTTTCCAGTCCAGATCCGGGCGAACCGGTCCCAGACGTTTTCCGGCCAATGCATGCCCGGCGCGCCGGTGGCATCCACGGTGAAGGTCAGCGCTTTGTCATCCTGGAAATAGCGCTTGATCCGATATGTGCTGGCATTGACGCCCAGCAGATAGCGGCCTTCGTTCATCAAGTTCGGCGGGATCTGCACCCGGCTGATATACCGGCCAGCAGGCCGCGAGGTGAAGGTCTGATAAAGACCGGGGTCATCGGTGTCAAATGTGGTGAAGACATACTCACCCCGGGTGGTCAGCATATAAAAGCCCACCCGCAGCCCACTGATGGACTCATTAAGCTGATATTCCAACTCCAAAGAGAAGCCATCCGCAGCGACTACCGTATCAACCACCTGGTTCCTCGGGTTGCAAACCCGGAGGGCAATCGGCCTGAAAGCCTTACTCTCACCAGCTAATTCCGTCTCGGTCCAGTTGCGTTCGCCGGCTTTGGTCAGGCCCATGTTCAAATAAGCATCCACAGCTTCGGGCGTCGGTGCCCGCATGACAACCTTGCCCTCATTGAGGACGATGGTCTCCTGCGTCAGGCGCAGGATGGCGGACATATTATGGCTGACGAACAGCACCGTGCGGCCTTCATTGGCCACATCATTCATCTTGCCCAGGCATTTACGCTGGAATTCCGCATCACCCACCGCCAGAACCTCATCCACAACAAGAATCTCCGGTTCAAGGTGCGCGGCAACGGCAAAAGCCAGCCGCAAGTACATCCCGCTGGAATAGCGTTTGACAGGCGTGTCAATGAATTTGCCGACCTCGGAAAAATCGACGATCTCATCAAATTTACGGGTGATCTCTTCCCGCCGCATCCCGAGGATCGCCCCGTTCAAATAGATATTTTCCCGTCCGGAGAGTTCCGGATGGAAACCGGTGCCGACCTCCAACAGAGACCCCACCCGGCCGTGGATTTCACCAAAGCCTTCCGTGGGATTTGTGACTCGTGAGAGGATCTTGAGCAACGTGCTCTTACCCGCGCCATTTCGGCCCACAATGCCCAACACCTGGCCGCGTTCCACGTTGAAGGAAACGTCCTTGAGTGCCCAGATATGGGTTGGGTCACTGTAACGACCTTCAGCCTTAGGACGGAAGATCCTGCCCACCCGCCGCACGCCTGCGGTCAGCAAGTCGCGCAGGGTGTCGGGTCGGTCCTGAGCCAGACCAATCCGGTATTGTTTGGAAATATTCTCTACTCGAATCGCGTAATCTGCCATAAGATCCTACACAATATCGGCGAAGGTCTTTTCCATTCGCCGGAAATAATACAAACCACTCACCAACAGGATCAGGACCATCGCAACTGAAATCACGAGGGTCAGGTCCGGTGGCGTCCCACCCAGCAGCGCCCAGCGGAATCCCTGGATCACACCAACCATTGGGTTCAGGCTATAGAGCCAGCGCCAGATCCGGCCGGGATGGTCTCAATGGGATAAACGATAGGCGAGGCATACATCCACACCTGGATCAGGAAGGGAACGATTTGCTGAATATCCCGATATTGGACATTGAGCGCGGAAAGCCAAAGCCCCACGGCCAATGCCGTCAGCAGGGCCAACAACACCAGCAAGGGCACCCAGAGTGCATTCCAGCCCGGCATGTAACGGTAATAGACCATCACACCGATCAGCACCACAAAGGAGATCAAAAAATCAACCAAGGCGGCAAAAATCGAGGCCAGAGGAATCGCCAAACGGGGGAAATAGATTTTGGTCAGGAGGTTGGCATTCCCCACCAGGCTGGTGCTCGAACGCTGCAAAGCAGAGGCAAACAACTGCCAGGGCAGCAGCGCAGTTAGCGAAAACAGCGGATAGGGGATGCCCTGGGAAGGAGTCTTCAGGAGGGTGCCGAAGATGACCGTGAAGATCAGCATCGTCATCAATGGCTGCAGAACCGCCCAGGCAATCCCCAGGACAGCCTGCTTATAGCGGACTTTGATATCCCGCCAGGTGAGGAAATAGATCAATTCCCGGTAACGCCAGAGTTCCTTGAAATCAATGGAAAGCCAGCCCTTGGCCGGCTTCAAAAAGGTGACCAGGTCCTCAGTATCGGAAATTGGACGATTTTCAGACAATGCAGCCACCTAACTCCTATTGTTGAGGAACCAACTAATAGTACCCTGCAACCCTTCTTCAAAATCGGTTTTGGCGGTGAAGCCAATTTCTCGGTGGCGCGGCTGGTATCCAGTGCACGGCGGGGCTGGCCATTGGGTTTGCTGGTATCCCAGACCAATTCGCCCTCGAAGCCTGTCATCCGGGCAATCTTTTCTGCCAGGTCTTTGATGCTGATCTCGAAACCGGAGCCGATATTGACCGGTTCTGATTCGTTATAGCGTTCTGCGGCCAGGGCGATCCCTTCGGCGGCGTCTGTCACATAAATGAACTCACGGGTTGGTGAGCCATCACCCCAGACCACAATATGATCGTCGCCGTTGTCTTTAGCTTCCACGCATTTGCGGATCACGCGGGGATCACATGGGAGCTGCGGGGGTTGAAGTTGTCACCGGGGCCGTAAAGGTTGACCGGCAGCAGGAAGACGCTGTTATAGCCATACTGCGCACGGTAGGCCTGTGACTGCACCAGCAGCATCTTCTTCGCCAGGCCATAGGGCGCATTGGTCTCTTCGGGATAACCCAGCCAGAGATCATCCTCACTGAAGGGCACGGGGGTGAACTTGGGATAGGCACAGACGGTGCCGATCGCCACGAACTTTTCCACACCGCGCTCATAGGCCTGGTGCAGAAGCTGCACGCCCATCATCAGGTTGTCATAGAAGAACTCGGCGGGGTGTTCACGGTTTGCACCGATGCCGCCCACGTGGGCTGCCAGGTGAATGATCACATCAGGATTGGAATCTTCCAACAGACGGGCGATTGCATCGCGATCCGTCAGGTCATATTTCTCGATTGTGGGAATAAAGATGTCCTTAGCGCCTTTCGACCGCAAGTTTGCGATCAGGTGGGTCCCCAAAAACCAGCGCCGCCAGTGACACAAATACGTTTATCTGCCCAATTGAACTCGTTTTCCATCATTCCTCTTCATGCTTAGATTCAAGTGAATTTAGTTCCAGCCGGACCTTTAGACCATCCACAATAAGGGCCGGGGCTTCGGGATTATCCGTCAAAGTAAAATGCTGCTCCATGCAGGTCAGCCGGCAAACATCGGCCACATCACCTGTGGCGTCCAGCCGCACAGAATGGATATCCATCGCCTCCAACTTTTGCAGCAGGGTCGTCACCCGCTCACGGACATGCCGGAAAAGCTTGAAGGATTGCTGAATATAGTCCACTGTCAGACGCGCGCGTAAGGCAATGCCTTCAGGCGTGATGATATAGCGCAGCTTTCGCCGCCGGGCACGCTTGACTTTGACAAAGCCTTTTTCGACCAGGCGCTTAATATGCCAGTTGATCGTCCCAATGGCAACACCCAGTTCCTCGGCCAGCATGGCCTGAGAAACGTCCGGGTCCGCCTCGATCTCCTGCAAGAGGGCCAGGTCTCGATATTCGTCGCTCTTCGATTCTGCAGTTATCATAATTTCAACGATTGAATTATAACTTCTAAAGTTAATCCGTCAAGGCGCGCTTATGCTCCAACCGATCTCGCACCACACCCCCAACCAGGATCAACAAGCTGATTCCCGCAATCAGCGCCACGGTAACCGTAAAGCCCAAATTTGGGCCGATCAGCAGATACCGGCTAAAATACCACTCCGTAAAGAGCAGCAAAAAGACGCCTTCAACAGCGATAATCCGCCTGAACCAGCGGTCTTTATGTTTAGCGAGATAGTCCATGCCCCAACCGGCCAAAAATGCCATCCAGGGCAGGAAAATTGTCCGGTAACGGGGATTATCCCATTGGTCACCCCCTGCTCGGACGGAAGCAAGCACAATCCAGGCCACGACCACTGCCAGGAACACGCCCAGCCACTGGCGCTGGAGCCTGGAATCCGCTTTCCACAGCCGTATTGCGGCATAAAACAGCAGCGGAATCAGTGCATACCAACCGATTGAGCGAAAAACGCCAATTCCCTTCCAAATCGCAGGCGCAGGCGTGACCAGCGCAGCAGGCAGCACGGGCTGGAACAGCCCATAGCCCATAATGAAGGGGAAAGCCCATTTTTCCGGCATACTCTCCACAAGAAAGTCCACCATACCGGAATTAAGGATCGTCAGGTGGGCGTCCCACCGGAAGACCTCATCCAGCCAGGCTTGAAGAAGGACAGGCTCACCAAACCGCCCAATGCGATCACCAGCCAGCCGACCACCTTCGGCCAAAGTTTCTTTGATTTGCTCGATTCAACAACCCAAATCCAGAGGCCCACCACGCCAATGCAGGGAATGGCAACCCGAGAGGAGATCAGGAGGAAAATTGCCAGATCAACGACAAACACGGTTATCGCCAATTTCACCCGGTCCCGATCCAGCCAGTGTGCCACGGCCCAGATCAGCACCGTAATCAACAGGATCATCAGAGGCTCGCGCATCTGGGATGCGCCAAGAAGAACGCCTTCCGGATAGGAGACCATGATCCATCCGGCCCATAAAGCGACCCTGGGACTGAATTTCCGTCGAATTGTCGCCAACAAGATCGGTATGCTCAAGCTCATGGCGGCAGCGGAGATGATCGAAATCAGAACGGGCCTAAAAGCATCCGGACTGAGCACGCGATAGACCAGAGAACTCATCAGGAGCATGCCGCCATACTGATCCGTCCCCAGTTCATCATCAAAGGCCATAAGCAGGGACTCATCTGATTGAGCCAGCGCCCAGGCGGTCCCTTCCCGGCGATAGGCATCATTGAACACAAAGCCGGCTTGCTGCTCATCGTTATCATAACCAAAGTTCGGCAATCCGATAATCAGGAAACGGCCAGGATGATCCGCAGACCAAATGCAATCAGCATCATCAAGGCAACGGCTTTTCCGCTGCCTGCCCAATGCCAGACCAGCAGCATCACAAACAGGCAAAAGAAACTGATCAGAGAACCGGCAACAAAACCCGGCAGGAAACGCCCCACGCCAACTAAACCCTGGATACCAGCGCCCAGAGCCAGGCTGAGCCCAACGATCAACGCCAGGTAGACTTCAAAATTCCATTCCTTTAAAGGTTTCATCAGTCACCCTTTTCAACTATAGGCATATCCTGACGATGTGAACGCCTGGCTTGCCAAGAATAGAAAATGATCCATAAAACCCAAAAGACCACCACTGTTTGCAGCGGGATCAGGAAACGGGGGTTATCCCCATGATCAAGTAGTGAAGAAACAACAGAGGTCGCCCAGACCGAACCGGCAAGGAGCCAATGGAAGGGCTGTAATTGCCATAACTTTTTTAGCCGCTTTGAAAACAGCGCCCCAGCCGACGCCGCAACAAAAACGAGGTTGCCGTGAACAAAGCCAGGCGGGCTGCTGATATCATCACACTCAGGCCGCTTGCCAATGCAGCAGATTTTATCGCAGTGACATCCCAATAGACCGGGGCTCGCCAAAACAGCCACCAACCGCGCAGCACCCTGGCCAGATATTGCCAGGGATGAGTCAGAATCAGCTGCACGGAAATCTTGGAGAGCACGCCTGACAGGTCATAGAAACTCAGACCGGTGGCGTCCATGATCGCGGGGATGGCATCCCAGATCGTATTGCCCTGGGTGCCGCGCTCTGTGATTCGTGCATCGCGGTAATCCAGATAAATATCCCGGATCACAGCATACTCATCCGGAACGTCCTCAAAATAATAACCGGTGTGCTGCACAAGGTGATAACCGGACATGGTAGAAACGCTGAAGACATGATAGCGAGAATTAATATAGGTCATCCATCCACCCACCAGGACGGCGGTGACCAACAAAATAGTCCAGACGGCCCGCCAATTCACCTTCAACTTCCGGTTATTAAAGGAGACTGCCAGGAAAACCGCCAGCCAGACCGG
>LQAI01000105.1_pt1 | contig 24197 bp, 28 predicted proteins | sample 1535821 | NCBI WGS metagenome assembly LQAI01 (sample SAMN04331586, study PRJNA305678) | bioreactor metagenome | isolation source: bioreactor_5 inoculated with Wadden Sea sediment 1st replicate of a... | place: Germany:Bremen | reverse complement strand
GAACCAAGGACAGGCAGTAGGCCAGGACCACGGGGAATTCAGCGGTCATTTTTCCAGATCCGCATGGCCACAGATTTTTAAATAAAATTTCTCCAGAATCAGGGACGAAATTCCGACGGACTCTTCCCTCTGGAACCCAAGATACCTGAAAAATCCCTGAAATCCCGGCTTATCATGCAGAAGAAAAAAGAAGATCTGCTGTAAATCGTGGTCTAACTGCTCAAACGCAGCCACCTCATCATAAAACAGATCCCTGGCTTTGACGGCATCATTCAACGGATTGCTTAATTCCTGGGTCTGCAATTTATCGTCCTTGACCAGGGCATGGTAGGGTCTGGCCGGAAACAGCAGGGGGGACCAAAACAGGGTATCAATCAAATCGGCCCGGTCAATGCCTGCGTTTTCCATGGCCCGGCCGATATAGGTCAAATCATGCCGGATGAGATTGTGGCCGCATAAAAACCGGGCGCCCTTCAGAAATTCTGCAAACCCGGCAGCAGAACCGGAATGAAACGTATTCCCGTCCTCTTTGATGCCGCCCAGATCAAGGATTCGACCGCTTCCGGGATCGATCTCCGTGTCAACAAACGCAATGGAATTCTGTATTTTCAATTGTCGTCTTCATTTCTTTATTCGATTCGTTATTCGTCATGGGATGTGATGTGGTCGGTGGTGGTTGGTGGGTCGGGCCACACTAACGGTCTTAAATATCAGGAGACATGTTTCATTCATAATCATTTTTCAAGCCTATTTCGCTGTTTTTGATGTCATAATCAGGAATATAGGAAACCGTTTCTTCTCGAAGAACGTATCCATCATCCGCAAGATAACCGGCTGTTAATCGAACGGATTTGGGAATAGCCGTCTTTGTCTTTGTCATCAACTACCAGCAGGTGAATATGGTTGGATATCACAACATAATTTAACATTGTCAGCCCATATCTGCGCTTTGCTTCGAACAGCCAATGAATCCGTCGTTTCCGATCTTTATTGAATTTGAGCGGGAATTCCCGCTTATGGCACCGGTGAGTAACATGCCGTACCTGTCCTGGAAGGGAATGTCTTTGGGTTCTGGCCATAATTCAAATGATTTCCCTTATGGTTGTTTTTTCATCCAAAAAACGGATTATGGTCCTGATATGAGAAAATTTCTATGGTCAATTCATCATTATTTTAAACGGTTAGGTGGCCAGACCTCACCTAATGGCCAACCCCCGACCCCACCTACGCCCCACCCCGGCGGCCAGGAACAGATGCAGCGGGGATACGGGCCATCTGCCGGAACGTCAGGAAAGTGCATGCTGAAAAATCTGACCGGTATCGGTACAGGTGTCTGCCAGCTCCAGCACCCGCCTGTGGTGTGTAAAAACCAGGACCTGGATACGGGTGGACAGCTGTGCCAGCACCTCCAGACAGACCCGGGTGCGGTGATCATCAAACCCGATCAGGATATCATCCACGACAAAGGGCATGGGCTCCCCTTTTTTCAGATGCTGCTCAAGCGTGGCCAAGCGCAGGGCCAGATAGAGCTGGTCCCGGGATCCGTCACTCATGCCGTCGACGGCCACCTCTTGACCGTCCGGCCGTACCCCCAGCAGCAGCGGCTTTCCGGAAGCATCCAGTTCATCCCTCAAACCTGCGTAAGATCCCAGTGTCAGGGTTGAGAACAGGTCTCCGGCCCTGCCTAAAACAGGTGCCTGGTTTTCCTTCCGGTACGTTTCTATCTGCTGCTCCAGGATCAAGGCCGCGATCTGGAAGCGCAGATACTGCTCGGCATTCTGGGTGATGCTGGAAAGGTGGGCTTCTGCTTCTTCAGATGCACCGGCCGCCACGGCACTCCCGTCATTCTGCCGGATGTCATGCTGAATGATCTGCCGCTGGTCGCGCAGCGCATCTCTCTCGGAGTGAAGTTCCCTGAGCTCTACGGACAGTCTGTCAATGTCTCCATCAATGCCGTCAATATCTGAACGGTTCACCTCCTTTTCCAGCGCTTCAATGCCAAAGCCGTCCCCATTGCGGTTCAGTTCCTGTTCCAGCGCTTCAACCTGTTTCAGCAGTTCCCGTTTACGGGCCGATTTTTCACCGGCCGCCGCCAGTTTCTCCATGGTGTCCACCCCGGCCCGGGTCTTCAGTTCACTGATCTTTTCCTGTGACTGGCGGATGGTGATCGTGACATCGCTGATCTCCTGGTTTTTCTCATCCAACTGGTCATTGATTTTGATCAGACTGGCCCGGGCTTCCCGGGCTGCATTCAGTTCCCGGTGGAGCCGGGCGGCAATTGTCAATGCATCCCGGTCTTCTGTGTTCATTCCGATACCTGCGGCAAATTCGTGAACGCGTCTGTCGAACTCCTCTTTGACCCTGTCCATGCCGTAAATTCTTTTCCGCAGCTCTTCAGACTGATCAAACTTTTTAAAGAACGACACCAGATGATCGAATGTTTCCATGGCGGTTTCCGGATGCGCATCCGGGTTCAGGCCCAGACCGGAGATGGCTTTTCCCACTCTTTGGCCCAGGTGATCAAACCGGATTCCACCGTTTTCAGGTCATCTTTGATCCGTTTCTGCCGGATGTGCAGGTCTTTCAAAGAATGCGCAATGGCATGACGTCTGTCCCGGGCCTCCTGTTCCGTTTCGATTTGCTGTTCACACAGTGAAATCATTGCGTCCAGGCTCTTTCCATCAATTTTTGCCGACGGATCAAACCCGGTGATCCGGTGTGCCATCAATCTTTTCAGATGATCACATTCTTCCCGAATTTTTTTTTCTCTGGCTGAAATTTTTCCTGCCGCATGCATCTTTTCGATCAGCCGTTCCGCTTTCAGGACCCACTGCTTCATTTCCCGGGGGGTACCGGCAGAGACGTTCAACGGTTTCCAGATGGCGGCCCACCGGACGTCCAGATCCGAACGATCCTGTCTGATCTTTTCAAAAACCGCTGACAGATCAGCGATTCTTGAGGTCATGTGATCAATTTTTGCTTCCAGGTCCGCCCGTTTCACTACCTGGTCCGCATTCAGTCTCAGGCGGTCGGATATATGGTCTGCCAGCGCGACCTTTTTCTCATACACGGCCGCCGGATCGGTCCCTGAGGTATATGCCTGAACCAGGTCCCGGGTATCCTGCTGCTGGATATATGTCTGTTTGATCAGGGACCATCCTGGTCGCGCTCCTTCCGGGATGCCTCCAGGTCGGCAATTTTGGGCACGTCTTCCTTTAACAGCAGCGCTTTCAACTCCTGTTCCGCCTGCTTTTTTTCCGCTTCGGTTTCCTGTTTTTTCCGGGATGCGGTTCTGGATTGTTCTATGAGGTCATCGGTTTCTTTTTCAAACCGGTCCAGGGTTTCGGCAACCGGCAACCCCATGGACAGAAGGACGTCTGCTTTCCCCTGGTAATTCCCCAGTCTTTCGAATTCGTTTTCGCAGGCGGCTTTTTCCTGTGCCGCCTGTGTTGTCATGTCATTCAGGCGCTGTTCGATGTCGCCTGCTTTGCGTGCTGAGGCAACGGCCGCCTTTAACTCCGTCAAATCGATGTCACCTGCCGGCAGGGTTTCCAACCTGCTTTCAAGCGACATTGTTTCATCCTGGAGATCCCTTAATGCGGCGTTGTATCCGTCCTGTTTCTGGATCTGCAGCCCTTTTTTCCGTGCCAGTTCCGAGATCCATTTTTTATTGTTGAGCAGCGGTCTGAGATGATCGGCGTCATCCAGACCCATGTCCGGCCGGATCCCCTTCAACAGGGTTTCGGCTTCATTCCGCAACAGCCGCCGTTTGCCATCCTGACCGGGCCGGTCCACCAGGATTTTTTCAACCGCACCGAGTTCTTTGTAGAGCCGTGAAATGGCATCTTCATTTTTCAGCAGGTCCTCCCGCACCCGCAGCGATCCGGATTCCCTGTTCAGGACATCCCGTCTGGCCTTGAGCCGTTCTTTTTAAATCCAGTGCGGTTTGAAGCGCGTGTCCGGCTTTATTCAGCCGGTCTGAAAACTCTTCCGGCAGCAACAGGACCGTGCTCAGCGCCTCGATTTTCTCCAGACAGTTCCGCCGCCGGACCAGGGCTTCTTTGACACGGTTGATCCGTTCCAAAGCGCTTTTCTGTTTGTTCTTTTCATCGATCTTCTGTTCCACCTCCCGGATGGCGGCGCTGGTTGTGTACAGATCATTCTGCATGGCTTTCCAGGCAGCAACGGGCAGGGAGGCTTCCCGCATTCTTTTGAGCGCATCTTTATACGCTGAGACAGCCTGGTTGAGAACCGCTTTGGACCCCCGGGGCTTGAAGATGTCCACGGCACGGTTCTGCATCTCCAGCAATATGTCCCGGAGATTGGCTGTCCCGGCTGCGGCACTGAACAATGCCTGGCCCAGGTCCCCGGACTGTTCCAGCAGCTCCCGGCCGCCGGCGATCAGTCTGTCATGGTCAATCCCCCAGAGTCGGGTGAAAACGGTTTCATCTATTCCCGCCGGAAGAAACCGCCGGAACCGGGATTCATCCAGTGGCTCGTCTTTTCCATATTCCAGCAGGGTGTCTTTGTTCCCTTTCCTCCGGACAAATTCCAGTGTGTCTCCGGTGGACAGCTGTAATTCCCCGCCGATCCGGAGCTGCGGATTTGAATGAACAAAATTATCTCCCGTCCTGGCGGGGATGCCGAACAGCCAGCCGGTCAGCGCCCGCAATGAGGTACTTTTCCCGGCTTCGTTATCCCCGTAAATCAGATGCAGCCCCAGATCGCCCAGGGACAGGTCCAGGGATGTTTCCGTAAACCGGCCGAAAGCAATAAGATCAAGGCGGTTGATCCTCATTTCCCCCCCCCTGCTGCCAGCAGTCGGCCGATCAGCATTTTTTTGGCTTCCCTGGTGATCCGTTCAAGAACCTCTTTGTCACTCAAATCCAGGACAGATCCCGTGCCAAAGGCTTCCGGAGGCACTTTCTGTCGGAGCTCCGCGATTTTGCCTTCCAGACCGTCTATTTGACCCGGATCCTCAGGGGTTGAGACAATTGCCCGGAGCAGCTGCCCCGGTGACGTGTCATCGGCCAGGGCGGTTTCCAGGTCATCTTTTCCCCGGGTTAAGTTTTCAAGGCGCTCAATCCAGACATCATCGCCGGCTGTTTCAGCCCCCAGGGCTTTGACCTGCTGTTCCAGTTTTTCCGGAAACGCGGCCAAGTGATCAGACAGCTTTGTGGTCCCTGTCAGCTGGATTCGCATTGCCAGGGGCCTTCCCTCTGCCAGTGCCCGTTCCTGTTCAATGGCTTCCCGGACTGTTTCCAGGACATCCCGGGGGTCTTCCAGATCCGTCAAATCGATATCCGTCACGGTCCACCGAAGGACATCCAGATATACCGTTTCCATCTGTGCGACAGCATCTTCCTCCACCGTGACCACCACACAGCCTTTGGGACCACTCTCCCGGATGTGGCGGCCCTGGATGCACCCCGGGAACACCACAAAAGGATCTTCGGAAACGGTTTCCTGTTTGTGGACATGGCCCAAAGCCCAGTACTGGTAATTTTTGGCGCGCAGATCATCCAGGGTACAGGGCGCATAGGGGGCATGCCCCTCCCGGCCGTCCAGGCTGGTATGCAACAGCCCGATATTGAACATGCCTTTGATGCCCCGGCAGAATCCCGCCGCCAGGTTTTCGTCCACATGCCGGGTTTTAAAACTGCGTCCATGAATTGCCACAGCACAGTCTTCCAGTATGACGGTTTCCACTTTCCCGGCGGAAAACATCTTCATGCTGGCCGGTGTATCCAGCGCTCTGGTCATCCGGTTGGCGGCATCATGGTTTCCGGCGACGGCAAATACCCGTATGCCCTGCTGATGCAGTCTCCCCACCTGCCGGCTCAAAAATATCCCGGTGCTGTAGTCTTTCCAGTCCCCATCATAAAGATCCCCGGCCAACAGCACAAACGCCGCTTTTTCTTCGATGGTCAGATCCACCAGGTTCTTAAACGCTCTTCGGCAGGCATCCCGGATGGCATCCACCGGCGCGGACTCATATCTGGAAAGCCCGCGCAGCGGACTGTCCAGGTGAATATCCGCCGCGTGAATGAATTTCAGCATCATTGCTCCTTAAGATGACCCGTCAGTCCAGTTCACCACACTGCTTTCAGGAAATTCCTAATCTGCCACATCTTCTTTATCTGGTCCATAGGGTCGGCTTGTTCATTCACTCCCCGGCAAATCCGCTGCCAGGGATTACTTGATAGTAACTATTCGACCATATTTGATTAATTGCATTGAAAAATGGCCATGGTGCGGTTCCTCCGGGCCGCCGATACACCGTTGTCCTGTTCGATGAGATACCGGTGTGTTCCCTACGGAAAAAAGCGCCGGATCCCGGGCCCACCTTTTTCAGACCGGCATTCGCAGGTCCGGTGAAACAATGTCATGCTCTGTACACATCCCCTGCGGATATAGCATACTTTACTTTAAAAAGGCCATAAAAAGGGTACCAGCAGCGAAATTACAGCAAAAATGATTGTGTCACTCGTCATGAAACAAAAACCTTTCCGGGTTAACGGAAACAAACCGGTCCAGCAGATCGTCCGGGTCCGGCATGTTCATGTCCACGCCGTCATAAACACCGGAATTCCGCAAATTGATCCGGGCGCGTTCAAGGGTCAGCATCTGCCTGAAAGCTGCGTACATGTCTGCGTAGCTGTCTTTCCAGGTCTGGATCACCATGGGAATGTCAGATCCCCACATGATTTTTCCTTTAACGGAAACAGCCGGCCGATCTCTTCATCCATGTCAATATACGGGTCCAGAAGCCCGGTTTCATCCAGGATCAGCATGATTCCGAAGGTGTCGGTGCAGGATTTGTCCTTGAAGTCGAAGGCAGATACATCCGCATAGGTGCGGGGATATTTTTTCAGCAGTTCGATGATGTTCCAGACCCAGGTGTCTTTTTTGGGTTCACAGGCATAGGGCTGGCTGGCCTTGAAAAACGTGTGCCGGAAGATGATGTCCCCGCCGAAATGGGCAAAATTGATCTTCAGGTGCTTGTGGGTGTTCAACACGGCCTTCCAGTTCCGGGGGTCCGTGTAGATGTCGACATTGGCTTCAGTGACTTCACCCGGCCGGTAGGATCCGGAATCAAAAGACTGGCAGTGAACGGTGACTGGCACGCCCTTTTCCGACACCCGCCTGAAAAATTCAGAATAGATGGGCCTGAGATTGAGGTCCGCCGGATACGGTGAAAACCCGATAGGCGGGTACAGTTTGATGCCCAGAACGGTGCCGTTTTCAACCGTCTCGACATCGATCGGAACGGTATAGTCGTCCAGATCAAACATATAGTTCATCTCCCTGTGCAGCTTTGCCGGCACCTGGCCCGGATCGCTGCAGGTATCCAGATGCCGCAGGTCAAACCCGATAAATGGAAACACCCGGGTTTTGTTGAGGCCCAGCATCACCTGCTGAGTGCTGATGGCATTCAGCAGCCGTTCCGTCTGGTCATACAGATGTTCTCTGGAATCCTCGATCAGGGAGAAATCCATCACCAGCGGGGTAAGGATCACCCCGTCATACGCCTCACAGATCTTTGCATCCCGCCATATCTGGGCAGCATACTTTTCCAGGTTTTCGCCCCGCCGGCTTTCAAAAACTGAATCATGGGCTTGACCTGTTTCAGAGCGGTTTCAGCCACCCCCTGGAGAGTGGCCCCGAACGCCAGTATCGATTTCACCGGCAGCATGCCTTTCAGGGTCGGGTAAACCGGCACATCATCCAGGTTGAAAAAATGACAATGCACATCAAAAAAATATTTTTTCTGCATGACTTTCTCCTTTCGTTTTTTTTCGTTATTCATCCCTGACAAATGCAGATCTCTACCGTCCCGCCTTCTGCCATAACCGCCGGACCCGGCTCTGACAGCCACGGCATAATCCACGGGCATGCGTCAACACCGGCATCTTCAGAGAGGTCAGTCTGGAGCCTGACAGTTGAACAACATGAATCCAGATTCTGCATTGATAGATAGTGTGAAGGAATTTTTCTTTCAAATAGAAAGAAATGTTGACTATCGGCGAAAATGACAAAAAGCGTTTTATTATACTGCAGCCTTTGGAACGGATACAATATCTATGGTCAATGTGCTTTGAAGAGAAGACGATTCAGATGCTTTTGCTTTTCGAAAAAGTCCTTTTACCTTTTCTTTTCCATAGCTCAATTCCATTTTGAGTGAAACACTCATTTTTGGGATATGGTAAATGTATGGAAGATTTTGTTTGTCTGCGTCTTTTTCAAAGGCATCATGGAGCCTGACTGAGCTTGAAGTCAGGGCTGCTGAGAACTGTTCCAGAATGGTTTCTATGTCAAACAGTGATTCAGGGTTGTTTTCGCGACTCATAACATACCTCCCTTTTTGTAAATCGGCATGACAATGGATTCCCATGTGCCCTGATCTTCAACTTCGGCGGCAACAAGCCAGTCAAACGTCATGTTCAGTTTAACGTCCGGGGTTTAAACGCACATTTTGACTTAAACTCGCCTGTGGGTGCTATCTTGAATTTGAGTCGCCCCGCGAGATCTGTTTTTGCTTCCACTTTTTTCATCTCCCTGCCTTTGTCCGTGGGCGTAAATTTAAGGGTGACCGGCATATCAGGGCTTAAGTTGTTTTTTCTGTTCAGATACCAGACCAGGAATTCATTGGGCCGGTCCATGTCAGTCAGAGGATCAATTCGGCTTATCAATATCCTCGGGCCTTTCAGCGGTTCCAGAGGCTTGGGCTCGACGGTAAACTGGAGCCGTGACCGTTCACCCTCTGGCGCATCAAAATCGATCCGGATCCGGTCTTCAAGTTTCCCGTCTTCCCGGGCTGTCATTTTCACTCCTGCATTCAGTTCTACGTTAATTGAGTCGACAACATACAGGGTTCTCTTTCCAGTCAAGAAGTCAGGATCGTGCTTGCTCGAATCGTTGGTGGACTGGGTTACTCTGGCAACCCCTTTTTGAAAGGCGAGAAGAACCATTTCCAATGTGGGGATTTCATTTGTCCTGTTTCCATTCCCGTCCATTCTCAAACACTCCCATCTGCAGGCAGCTGCGGCTCATCTCTGGGAACGGCGTGCATCTTCAATCTTATCTCACTGGATGCTTCCTCTTTGAAACCATAAGTTTTTGAATAGGATGCATTGACTGAAAAGGCCTGAAGTCCAAATTCTCCTCCGGCAGACGTCACTTTTTTTGAATCAACAGAGATAGCCACTTTCAATTTGACTTCTGCTTCATCAATGGTAAAAACCATATCAGACGTTTTCAGCTTTGCGTTTGCACTGGCCACAGCCAGGCCCAGCCCTTCAATCAGCTGTGGTAACGGGACAGCCATAAGTAATTCACTTGCTCTTGTTGTCATGGTGAATCTCCTTTTTTTAAAAATGAACGTTTTATCGGACCCGAATTCTGATCCCAGCGCCCTGCCTGGTATTGAATACGGGCTGCCTGCATCTTTTCACCTGGTCACTGGATGTCACCAGGCATCGACGTCTTTTCTCCATAGATTTGCTTCGGCCTGCCTGCGCTTGTGAACACCTGACCCCTGACCCCATAGCCGCTGCATGGAAATAATCTGATCTTCAACTTCCGTTAATATCACTTTCCTTTTCTGTTTGTGAAGACTTTCCTTATCAGCTTCTGCAAGGATGTCCCGCATGGCATGCATTTCTCTTCGGCTGCTTCCCTTCAGGCTGTTGTCGCGGTTGAAAACAATGCTGACCAGAACCGAACGGCAGAAAACCGGGAGCCGGGACAGTGTGGGGTAAATTGATTCTGTGTCGCAATAAAACCGGGGCAGTGTTTTTCCAGAAAGACGGACCAGGCAGCCTTAGGTGAATGGTAGTGGGTTTGTCTCTGATAACGATCGGCCGGTTGAGCGGTTTTTGAACCGATATACATGCCGGCGGGATTTGTGCAGTTTCCCAAGGCTGCCATCGGTCAGAGAGGTCTGAAGATGCGCTTCGATCTTCAGGCCGGCGTTCCGGGCTTCATCCAGCATCCACTGGAAAGGGGTGTCAGATGCCTGGATTCCAGTTTCCCTGTCAGGTGGATGAAAGCCCCCGACATCTGTGTACACCCCTGCGAACCAGACCTGTTTCAGATCGACACCCGGCCTGGGAAGCCAGACCGTGGATTCAAAATCCTCACGCTGCTCATCAATGGCCAACGCGTGGCGGGCCGTCGATACATTTGGCCCCATCTTGGTATCATAGAACTCATCATGCCTCTCCAGCAGTCCCATCAGACTGAACGGGATACCCAGCACGCCCACCGTGTCCCAGACGTCGCCAAAATACACCTGGCGCGAGGGATGGCTGTGCACCACCCGGAAACGGACGGCAGCCGATTCCTTCGCCGGCCAACAGGTTCTCAGCGCCGGGGATATAAATTTCTGCGCTTAAATGTTTGCCATACAAATAATTCATATACGTACTCAGCTGTTCAAATACAAAGTATTCAGGAAAACCGGCAACAGGCACTGCGACCACAGGCGGAGACACCCTCTTCTTTAATGGTTGATCCTCCTCAATGATCTTAACACAAAGTGTTAATGGATTCCCATCACCCGCCCCCTGTTCTCCCTAACTATCTCCACGGGCATGGGACGGACAGCTCAGCTGCCATACCATCCGGATGGGCCGTTCTCATGCAATTCACATATTATTCAACCGGACCCATTTTTCAACAGATTTATACGGGCAGGCTTCGAGTCTGCCAAAGCCTGGCATCTGCCTGGCTTTATACTCGGCCAGGCGGGGGGAGGAAATGCCGCATAAAAACCGTGTCGCAAGGGTCACGGACACGGGTGACTCTGCCGTGTCAAGCAGAGGTTGAACAAGGGAATGATAATTCATCCTCTCCAGGGAAAAACTGGTGATGATAACAATTTAACCGGTTTTTTTCCATACAGACCGAGCATCTCCGGCAGTTTTTGTCTAACCGTTCTCCAAAATAGCTGAATAAACTTTTGGCCAGGCACTGATCTGTTTCAAAGAATTCAACCATGGCATGGAGGCGGGCGATCTCTTTCTTCTCCTTTTCGAGAAAAAGATCTGTAAGCTCCCTGGCTGTCGATTCCGGATCAAATTCCGAATTGAGTCTTTCAAAAACCCCCACGGCAGATTTCGGTTGTAGGTCTATCCATTTTTTTTCATGAAAATATTCCAGGGCCGTGAGCACCCGCTGCCGGTCAAAGCCTGATTCTTCAACCGCTTTGTCTATGTCGGCCTGGGTCCATGTTCTATCGGTTTTGGAATTATCCAGGATGGTTTTTACAAACTGCGCCCGTTCACCTTTGAATTTTTCAATAATGGCCTGGGCAGGGATCAGGTATTTGAAAGCATAAATTTCAAAATATGCATATTTAGGTGAAATGATGTTGGCCATTTCCAGATAAACCAGCAGGGTCTTCAGCGGCAGCAGCCGGATGTCCGACTTCCGGCTTACGGCGTGCGGACGAAATTCAAACAGATTCCCTTTACATCGGCGGCTCGTCTGTCAGTATATTTTTGCTGGATCATTCTATTTCCAGAAACACTTGCGTCAGTTTTAACAGCAGAGCCAAAACAGCATCAAACCCGTGAGTCCTGCTCATCATGTGTGAAATAAGACTAAATTTTGATGATTAAGACGTCTCAAACGCAAAAACAGTTTTAATTTCAGCCTATGTCAATTTCATCAGATGATTTCAAAGATAGCTGCCGGATTCCCATCACTTGCCCCGCCCGTTCTCCTGATTGTCATCAAAAGCTTGTCGGGTTATCAAATTTTTTGTCAAGAAAGCTGCCGTCAATATTATTAACCATTTCAACAAACCGATTGGCGGGGGCTGAAAACATGATCATATCATCTGGTATAAAACGCCGAATCAGGACATCCATCGACCCGACAATACACTTTGGCCTATCTTTGAACTTCTGATCATAAGGAATGGAAAAGGCCGATTGACATCCCGAAGCGTCAGGTATCAGCGTACCGCTCTCTTCCCGGTCATAACTGGCCAGGCCAGTCAAATTTGCCATCCCCGTGATATCCGGAAACAGATTGACGACTTCGATTTCCCTATTTTCATCGATATTTTCGATTTGTTCAAAGTACACGAATTTTTCCGGCGGAGTATGAATCTCTGTCACCCATCTCGATAATACGCTTGGGCAAGGGCACGCGTTTTTTTAAAGCGTTCGGTTTCAGCAATAAATTTTCCTTTATCGTCCACTGGTGGTGTGAAACCGCCAAATTCCTGTATTCCGGGGCAGGCTTTACCACAGTCTGCGGCGAACTGAATTCTCTTTCCCTTCTTTAAGACAATTGCCCAATACATAAACATACAAACCCATCGATCCTTTTTGTAGATGAACGAATTCTCGATGTTTTCCGCAGAAAAATACCAACCTGTTGCGGGATATTTAAACGATAAAACTTCAGACAGCTTTTGGAGACTATCTTTGACTATTTTTGCTTCCATTAATCTCACTTCCATCACATTTTCGTTAATCGGATACTTCATCCGTATGAGTTTCTTTTACCGCGTTCCCAAATCCGCCCAAGACCATCGCGATTATCATGGTTCCGTTTCCGCAGGCCCTTGCCGTGTGCGGCGATCAGGCCGCTCAGGAATTTAGCCCGGAATCCGTTGGAAAGCGCCTGACCGAGAACAAAAAGGTTGACCTGTGTTTGAGTTCTGCTCACTGTCCCTGGGCAGCGACGCCCCCGTTCTCCGGGAAAGTCTGCATCATGGGCTGAAAAACCTTATTTCATGGGCGGTCAGATTTCTACGAGGCATTCAAAACCAGCTCATCAATAAGGTATTCAACGGCTTTTTCAAGTTGCACATCATGTCCTGAGCAGTACCGAATGTCAAAAAGGACTTCAATATCTGGCGCAACGCCAACTCCTTCCAAATTAACTCCGTCGATACGAAAACTCTGAACGGCAAGAAAGAGCATATCTCCATTAGATAAGGGGAATAAACGTCCTCCGAGGGTCTGCCCCGGTGTCCGTTCTCCGATTACAGTTGCCATGCGATATTTCTTGGCACCGAATGCCAGTAATTCCTTTCCGCTTCGGCTAAAACCATTCACTAAATAAACGGCCGGTTTCTCCACTGAGAATCGACAGTGGTTCTCTTACCATTTTTGTCAACCATCTCAAGGACCGGAATATTCCGATTAAAAATGTTGAGATAATACGGCCATGCTCCCCCGAGACCATACCGTAAATCTATGATTAAGGCATCTGCATTCTTTAAAGCCCCCCATACGAGTGCATGGTGTAATTCCCGGTGATACTCGTCTCCAGCATAGGAATAGATGTGAACATAGCCTATTTGTTTCCCGGCTTGTTCAATAATTCGAATACTGGCCTTTTGTGCGTCCAGCATTTCTTGTTTTGGATTGACAAGAACTGGTTTCATCACGATTATAAATGGTTCGGCTTGGTCCTTTCTTCTGACTTTAAACGAAACATTTGTTTCCACAAACGGGCGTAAAGACTCAATTGGGGTAAAAGAAACGCCATTGGCGGACAGGATCTCATCGCCTTTCAACAGTCCAGCTTTTTCGGCAATGCTTCCGGCAAGAACAGAAACGATATATACCCGTTCTTTGATACGTTTGGTGATAATGCCGACTGTCGGATACTGCACGTTCTGTTCATGAAACAGGGCCCCAATAACTGGAATCTTTGAAAATATAGCGGCTAACTGATAATATTCATAATCTTCCGGCGTTAAATAATAGGTATGGGAGGCGTTCAACTCACGAAGCATTGTATTCACAAGGGTAGAAAATGCTTTCTGGGTAGAACTTTGCGGCAGCTGCTTGCAATAAGCATCTTTAATGGCGGGAAAATCCTGATTAATTTGAACAGGATCATAAAAATGTTCCTCGACAATCTCGACTATTTCCTCAAATAATTCGGAATAGGAGCATGGTGCCGTTGCAGAGGCCCCAGAAGATGGCGCTAAGACTGCCAAAAACACGCTGATTATCAGAATAATGTGTCGACTTTTCATAAAATACTTTCTGAGCTATTATTTTGTCTTCAACTCAGGCTGCTGCTGTGTAGTGCAGTGAATTCCACCACCACCAAGGTTGATGGGCAGGCTGTGGACGGCTACAATTTTACGGGTTGGGAATGCTTTTTTCAATGCAGCCTGCGCAGCCTCATCTTTTCTTTGATGGATTGCGGCATACCTTTTTCCAATATTTTTGGGCCACAACAACATCATTTGAAATCAAAAAATTGCAGTAGCTCAATGCTGGAACCAATAGCACAGGACTGCCGTGGGGGAAAACGGTACCATCATGATAGCTGGGTGAAGACTCCTGAGTAAGATAGGCTTCGTCCGTAGGTTGAGCCTCCACATAGATGGGATCTGGAATGGGAATACGGATAATTTTCAGCGGGTTGCCGTCCTGATCAGTGGCCTTCTTCAATATGGCGTAGTTTTCTTCCATCCTGCGTCGATTTTCTTTTTCTACCGGCCCTTTGGTTGACTCTTCTTCCGAGACCTCAGCCAAAAGCACGGTATCTGGAGAGACAAACCGACAATATTCATCAATGTGGTTGTTGGCCGAGCCGCTTCTGTAAGCCGTGCCGACACCGCCCGGGCCGGGCAAAGTGCTTTGATTCATGGGATCGTCATCAACAGTCCCCTGCTTAAGCCAAATGAAATGTGTCGCTCCCAACATCCGGCCCATTTCCGCTTCCAACTCTTCCCGTGAAAGGTTGGGATTGCGATGGAATTCACAGGCTTCAGTAAGCATAATCGTACCCTTTCCATTCAGTTCCCGCGCCCCGCCCTCGCTGACCAAACGCGTCATCCGGCTGGGCAGCCCCATGAACTCGGCAGCGGTTCGGTCAATTTTCTCCATCATCCGCGCATGTGGATGTGTATCCGAACAATACCCCCACAGATTAAAATTAAAATCCGCAATACTCCTGTTGCCGATTTCATCCACTGTGAAAATCGGTCCGAAATCCCGCCAATACAGTGAGGTAAACGGAATTACGTAAAACGATATTCGGTCCATGGGAATGTTGGCTGTTGTTAACATTTCCCGGACATGTCTCTTTTGCACCTCATTGGGCACACAGACACGGACTTTCACGGTAGACGTCAAAACCTTCACCACCTCCAGCAAGGCTGAATCGGTTTTGTATCCTTTGACAAACTCCTTGCTAAGCCACCCCACCCAAACAGTTTCATGACGTTCAAATTCACCTGGAAACCTCCACATGGTGGTATCCTGGGCGTGGAGCGCCCACGACTGGCAAAACAACAATACGAGAACGATACAAATCGTGTTCAATTTTCCAAACATACTCTCTCCTCGTTACATTAATAACCCATCTTATGATTGCATATAAAACAAAAACATTAAGTTGAACGGTGATCACCCAGTCAAAAAAAAACGTTGAAACGCATCCGCTCGAACAGATTCGCTACATTAACCGGGTCGAAGCTTCGGTGTCGTTTTCTTGGATAACGCGGAGGACACTATTTTCCATCGCCTGGATTTGGCCGTCACAGATTCAAAATTTTCCTGGGAAATATGTGTCTTCATGTGGATTCACCCTGTTAATTTAACCGGCCAGCCGGTGCCGATTGCCCATACGAGGCCCTAAAAGGCCTGACCTTTTTTGATATCTGTATTTTCCTTCAAAGTAAAGCCATTTGTGACGATTCTGCCGCCACTAAAATCTGTTCGGATACTTCATCAGCATGAGTTTCTTTTACCACGTTCCCAAATCCGTCCAAGACCATCATGGTTATCAGAGGCTGTTTAATACTGCAGGAGCAGCATAAGACAAAACCGTTTTAACCCGGTCAGGTTTCGTTTCAACCCAGTTTTTCTTCATCGCCGGCATCGTCAATTGCCTTCACTTCTTGACAAAGCCAGTTAAAATTTTTTTCTAATCTGTTCTTTTTTTGCTGACGTCTTTTTTCTCTTTTTGCTATGAGCTTTTTTATGGAACTATTAATCATCAGAAACCCCAAAATTACCGCCAAAGACCTGCCCGTCATCCAGGCAGTGGTTAACGAACACTGGGACAAAGGGCGGACCCATATTTCCAGGGAGCTGTGCAGACACTGGAACTGGGTTCAGCCCAGCGGCCATCTTAAAGACATGGCCTGCCGGGAACTGCTGATGACTCTGTATCGCAAAGGTCTTATTGACTGTCCGCCGCCTCAGTATACCCCCAAAAATGTCGACAGAACCACCACCAAAACCCATGTGGAACAAAACCCCATCAACTGCACTCTTAAAAAACTGGGCTCTGTCCGGGTGAAATTGGTCCGGTATATAGAGCATGAAACCATTTACAACAGCCTGGTGGATCAGTTTCATTATCTTGGGTATTCCGCAGATTGCGGGCAATCATCTCAAATACATGGCGTTTGCAGGAGATGTTCCCCCGGCCTGCATTGGCTCTGGGGGTCGGCTGCCTGGGCTGTCAAATTCAGGGAGCAGTTCACGTGTGACCTCGGGTTATCGGATGGCCAAAACCGGTTAAAAACGAACGTCTCCATTATATTGCCAACAACACCCGATACCTGATTCTGCCCTGGGTCAGGGTCAAGTGTCTGGCATCCACAGGATTCTGGCCTTGAACATCAAGCGGATCAGTGATGACTGGCAGGATGTGTATCATTCTCCTTTACACCTGCTGGAGACCTTTGTGGAGCGGGACCGGTTCAAAGGTACCTGCTGCCAGGCATCCAACTGGATCCGGGTGGATTTACACGGATGATCACCTCTTTGATTGTTTTTTCCTTTGTCAGATCCCTGACCGCTCACCTTATCCTGGTGAATATCTTTCACCAGCTTGAAATGATCACCTTTAATATCATTGCTCATGATGGTACTTTATTTCCCACCCGGACAAATGGCTTTGATGCCGCCCGTCAACGATTGACGTTCTGCTGCATGAAACAGTGCCTGAAGCTGAACGCACCGGGCATACGCAATCTTGCCAGAACCTATGACATCGGCTTGTGTGAACAATTGAATAAAACCTGTGGCTATACCACCCATTCATCTATTGATCTGCACCCCCGGCTGTTGAATGAGATCCCCCGGGGAACCAGGCGATACAATGAAATGAGGCGTTACAGGTCCGCCTCTGAACGGTCCAACAGTACCGTCAAAGAAACCCTGAATATCGTCCAAAAAGAATGATCCATGGGAAAAGGCCTATTCTGATCCCTGCCTGAAGGTCATTTTCTGACCTTACGCCAATCTTTTTTCTTGTGTTAATTTTTTCTTCTTTTCCGGTCAATCTTGTTGCCGATTTTAAATCAATTTTTGGGATTTTTCTGCCACACACTCTTTACTACCTGACGGTTTTCACACCTGACAGCCAATACAGTACAGCAATTTTTGGACCAAGTATTAAACACCCTCATGCTGAAAAATGACATATGTGGTCTCTCTTTTAAAACATTGGGGTATAAATTAATAAAGGGCAGCCGGAGTTATAAACATGTCTAAACAATGAAGTAGCAATTTCATGATATTGTTCCGGATTGAGTGTAATGCTTGATACTGATAGCGATTTTATACAGAACGGTCAGAATTAGCATCCCAATAGCAGTGACGCCAGCTGCGATTACTATTTCATGTAGGCTTGGCACATACTCGGTCACGTGGTGCAGGGCAGACGGGATAAACCCACCGGCAATCATACCAAGGCCTTTGTCGATCCAGGTGCCGATAACGACCAGAACGCAGGAAAACGGCAGGATAATGCTGTTTTTCTTGTTCCCGGGACAACCAGCAGAATGACGGCAAGGAGCATGCAGGCAATGGAGTTCCACATCCATGGTACCAGGGCATCATGGCCATGAAGTCCCACATACAGGTATTTGATATGATCCACGTGGGACGGGATCCCGGAATAAAACACCACAAAAACTTCACAGGCCAGGAAAAATAGGTTGGCAATTAAGGCATATGCCACGATCAAAGCAAGGGCGTGGACCGCCTTCTTGCCGGCATCAAATCGGGCAGTTTTTTTGACAAACAGGCAAAGCAGTATCAAAATGGCAGGGCCTGATGCAAATGCAGATGCCAGAAACCGGGGAGCCAGAACAGCCGTGAGCCAGAATCCCCTGCCGGGAAGGCCGCAATAAAGAAAGGCAGTGACTGTGTGGATGGAAAAGGCCATGGGAATGGAGATATAGATCAGGGGCTTGACCCAGGCAGGCGGGGCGACTCCGTTACGCTCGGCCTCCAGGACATTCCACCCGATGACAATATTTAAGACAAGATAGCCGGACAAAACGTTTGCGTCCCAGAAGAGCATGGAACCAGGGGTGGGGTGTAAAAATACGTTCAGGATCCGCATGGGTTGGCCCAGATGTACCACAACGAATAAAAGGCACATGACTAAGGCGGCAACGGCCAGAAATTCCCCCAGGATGGTAATCTTTCCAAACGCTTTAAAATCATGGAGGTAGTATGGCAGAACCAGCATGACCCCTCCGGCAGCCACACCGACAAAATAGGTCATCTGAGCCGTGTAAAATCCCCAGGACACATCCCGGCTCTGGCCGGTGACCATCAGCCCGTATTTCAACTGCTCGGCATAAAAACATCCTCCTGCCGCCATCACGGCCAAAAGGCCTAAAATCCATAACCAATATGTTTTACTTCCTTTTAAAGCAATTTCAAGCATCAGAATTCTCCCTGTTTTAATTAAATCAATCCATAAAACACCAGTGTGTGTTTATACACGGCCGGACTAAATTTTAACTAAATTTGGAATGAAATTTCAGGTTTACGGGCATGAAAAATATTGAATGGTTATTCCAAACCAGGATGTTATTTCGTCACCATCTGTACACATGACAAACGGCCCTTTTTTGGTAAAATAGAATCGTCGTTCGTTAAAATTTCAAAACATACTTTTATGATTTAAAGATTTTTTAGACGTACACTCATATCGAGATCCAAGTCCTTCAAAAATGAACTCATGCTCGTAGTGTTTGAAATGATCGTTAGGTATTGTATCAAAATCTATTGGTAGCCCGACTTAGCATGAATTTGTAAGTATTCTATCATCTCGGAACTAAAAGCGGGTATTCCATGTCCCCGATATCTTGAATACGGGCACCTGGATAACCGGAATTTAAGATAAAAGCACAAGAAACCATGTTGACCACATAGTATGCGGCTGTTTAATACTGCCGAAGCCGCATAAAATCAACCCGTTTCAACCCACAATTTTTCATTTCAACCCGTTTCTTATCCATCGCCGTTATTCTCAATTGCCTTCACTCCTTGACAAAACCAGCTAATATTTTTTTTCAAATCTGTTCATCTTTTCCTGGCGTCCCCGTTTTCTTTTTACTATAAGCTCTTTTATGGAACCTTTGGTCATCAGAAGCCGCAAAATTACCGCCGAAGACCTGCCCGTTATCCAGGCAGTGGTCAATCAACACTGGAGCAGGGGCAGAACCCATATTTCCCGGGAGCGGTTTGTCGGATGATCCAAGAGGGACTTGTTACCAGGCCTCTAACTGGATTCGTGTGGGCGAGACCAAGGGCACGTCCAAAAAAGGACACAAGCACCTGAAGCATGACAAAATCAAGGATGTGTACGTGTATCCGCTGCATAAACAGTTTAAAAAGCTGTTGATTGGAGATGGCATCTCTCAGACGGTTTGATATCGGCAGTATCAGCAGAAAGCTCGGCGGGATCAATGCCTGGATCTCGGTAGCCGACAGCATTCCTTTTCCCTGGCTGCTCACCTTTACACCATGATAAGCCCGCCGCCGTATGACCCGCCTTCGTTGTTTCTGCTGGAGCTGTTCCGGTACATCGATCAATACCCGAACATGGACCGGGTTAAAAAAACAGATCTTTTACCGCTTGAACAACCTGACCAAGGTCAATAGCTCAATAAACACCGGGGCCGCGCAAAGATCCTGGCAAGTGCTGTGGTAACGTTAAAAGGTGGGCAAGCTGCCAAACTCGTCTTTGTGCGGGACAGGCGCAAAACGGATTGGCTGACATTGATATCCACGGATCTTGATCTGTCAAATAAAGACATCGTTCGAATTTACGGCAGACGTTGGGACATAGAGGTGTTTTTCAAAATGGCCAAACAACACCTGACGCTGGCAAAGAAGATGCAATGCCACGACTATGATGCCTTGGTGGCCCACACCACTATTGTTTTTCTGCGGTATATGTTTTTGGCGTACCAGCATCGGATAGAACTGATGACAGGACGTTTGGGGAATTGTTCTATGCCTGCTGTGACGAGGTCTCCGATATTTCTTTTGTTGAATCGCTTTACAGCGATAATGACGTTTGCCGGCAACCAGTTGAAAAAGCTTGGCAGCTATTGCGAGAAAACAGCGGCAGCTTTTTTTGATGCGGCCATGACTACACACTGCAATGTTCCGGTTTGTTAGAAAACGAAAGTTAGGCAGTAATTTTTAAGCCCGAAAAGTTATATTCCAACAACTTTTTGCTTGCGCTACATTCCAATATTGGCATCCACTGGGTGTTCGTTGTATGCTTCACGCTCCCGTATCATTATATCATCAAGAGTCCCACGCCTTTCAATTACTCTCTCCTGTCCTTCTTTATCAATCAGAATGGAGGCAGGCAAATTCATTGAATTATATTCATTTTTCATCGCATGACTATATGCGCCAATATTTTCCATCACCATTAAATCACCCGGCCGAATTGTAGGAAAATCTCGTGGCAGTAGTTTTCCATTGTCATCCACAGTAAATACATCACCTGATTCACAAAGATACCCTGCAATCACATATTTTTTAGTCTCTGATGGCAAAGTGGGATCTTTATGAATGATTTTTATTCTATGATAACTACCATACATGGCAGGTCGGATATTGTGGTTCATCCCTGTATTAACAATGGCATAATTGTAACCAGAGTCACCGTCCTCATCTGGCGTACTTTTGACAGATTGAACCTCTGCAACGAGTAATCCACATTCTGCAACAATATAACGACCAGGCTCAATAAACAGGCGTATACTTTTATCCAAATCTTTTGACAATTTATCCATACTTTCGGATAATTCTTTTCCCCATTGCATTATATCCATCGCCTCTTCCTCTGGCTTATAAGGTACGGGCAAACCTCCTCCAAGATTTACAAATTCAAGATCATCCGAAAAAGTTCTTGCAATATTCAAAGTAATCTTATTAATTTCATTCCACCTCCTCCATTCTTTTGGTTTCGAGCCAGAACCAATATGTGAATGAATTCCTATTATTTTTAAAGAAAATGAATTAGCAACTTCTTTCGCCTTGGTGATTTGATCTTTATAAATACCATGCTTACTACTTGGACCACCTGTGTTAGTTTTGCCACCTTCGCCGTGTCCTCTACCAGGATTAATGCGTATAGAACAAAAATGGTTTGGCTTTACCGATCCAAGTAGTCTAATCTGATCAAGCGATGTACAATTAATGAGAACACCTTTCTCTACTAGAAAACTATAAACTTCACGCGTAGCACCTTCCCCAGTATAGTATATTTTCTCTGGTGAAAAACCAGCTCGGAGCGCACGGCGTACCTCATTTATTGATGAAGCATCAATCCATAAACCTTCACTATGAATTATTTTTAAAATAGCCTGTATTGTCAGTGCTTTGCATGCATAACGAATTCTGTGATTTTCGTACGTTTTTAGAGCTTCCTTTAGCCTATTACATCTTTCTCTTATTGTCTGCTCATCAAAAATGTAGAGTGGCGTATAGAATTGGTTTACCAAACTTCTAATTTTTTCATGACTCAAGCCGTTCATTTCAAATTACCTTCAATTTTTTGATTTATACAACTTAGAACTTCCTTAACCCAACTTTTCGATTACAGATTATAGAGTACTGTAATCACAGGAGTTATCATTTACTCGCCCCTGTGTTAAGGCACTACTTTTGTTCAAAATTGTTTTAATTACCTGACCGGGTTTAAACCTATCTCCAAAGCTTTATAAATTTCTTGTTGTCTGGGTTCGGGCCGTGTACTTTTTCTGATATGGACGGTTTGCCCATCCCTGGATTGCATTGAAACCGTCACCCGGCTCTTGCTTTTGAGCTGATTTCTCAATTGAGTCCGGCCGCTGCTGATCTGTGATTGTTTCAGCCGATATCGAATGCTGTGAACCAGGTGGCAGGCCAGAACACTTATGAAAGGGTGGCCGGTGACGCGTTCGGTCACCTGATGGAATACCGGTCGAATGCCCAGTTCCGATTTCAATGAACGAAAGACGGCTTCCAGCTCGGTTAACATTGTATAGGTATGCCACAGCGTTTTTTCGTCCGGATCTTTATGGGACGTTCTCAGGCAGTATACACCCGGCAGGTCCTTCCGGGTGTCCTGGCCGATTCGACGTTTCCAGGTCAGCTGGACAGCATTGCCGGTCTGTTCGTCTTTGACGACATCGATCCGGTATTGACCGGAGACCCTCGAATACCGCTGCTTAAGGCGCCCGATTTTCTCCGGAACTTTATCGTTTTTTTTCATGCGCCGTTTGATATGAATGCCTGATGCCAGATACGTGAGTGCCTCCTCAAAGCCAGAGGTAAACCGTTCGTGGATGGATCGTTCTTTTTCTTCACGCTTTTGAGAGTGGCAGTACAGCAGCGCCTCGTTGTTTTCAGGATCAATCACCTTTTGCACCCTGACACTGCCATTTTTATCCTGTTTGACGATTACCGACTCTTCCCCGGCAAATTCCCTGTGGCGCCGGCGGCTGACAACGATATATAGATACCCCTGTTTTCTAATCCACTTAATATTTTCTTCGGACGTAATCCCTGCATCCATTACAATTGTGGTTTTTTGAGCATCAAACATATCCGGAGATTTCCGTCCTACGTCCATGGCGCTGATTATCCGGGCCAGGGTGCCGGCTTCACTGACATTGCCCTCAAATACTTTGCTGCATCTTGGAAAACCGCTGCTGTCTAGCACCAGGGCCAAGGTTACCAGAGGAAAATCCGAGCGTTTTTCTTTGGAACGACCTAATTCCCCAAATTTGCTGCCCTTACCTTGACCTTCGAAATATGTATTGGTCAAATCATACAGTGTGATGGTCTCCCGGAGACCAAAGAGTTTTTCTCCTGCAGGTACAGAGGCCTCTCTATGGCATCCTTATTTTTCAAAAGCTGGTCAGATGCTGAATACAATTTGTATAGATTCATCTTGCTGAAATCATAATCTATCAGCTCTCCGATGCTCAGGGTGTTAAACGCTTCTAACGTCACGTGCTCACAGCTGATACTGCGGGGCCGGATCAGTTCCAGGCTGTCGACATCCACCTGGCAATAATCGGGTCCTATGGCTCTGAGACTTTCTTTTTAACTTGTATAAGTTGAGCAGCGTAGTTCTGCGCCAGTTCCTCGACTTCTTGAGGCGCCTCAAATAGCGGCGCCTGCCCGTTTATTATTTCTTGAATCCGTGTCGCCAGTTCAGACCATTGCTCTCGTGGCAGTGAGAACCCCGTACCCAGATTGAGAAGGGTATGCTGACGAACCCCTTTCCCTTTGGGGGTACGCTCAGATTCAACCAGCCTGTAGGTATAATATTGTGTGCCGTCTTTCCGGTTTTTAACAGTTGTTCTTCGTATATACATGGAACTGATTATATGCACAGTTAAAATGGGAAATCAACAGTGGTACTACGGTCCGATCCGCCACCCTGGTATCTGCTCATCCATTTCCCGTTCAAGGTTATAGGATTTGCCTCCCCGATGGTTTTCTCCACCGGATACCGAGGCTTCTCCAGTTTCCACATAAACCTTCCCTCCATGCCACCGCTGATACCCCGCCGGTGAGAGCTGCCGTGTCGGACTCATTTCAGTCAGCGCTTGCTGCCTTCGCGCGTTATAGACCGTCTCGGTCACCGGGCTTGCGTGTAACGAGGCTACATCTGCGTTCACTGTGCGTTGCGGCCTGGAGTTTTGCTCACCCTTCATTATAAGAATGTTGTCGGAGGGCTTCACCATCTTGGTTTCCCGCCACCGTGCCTCCCAAGCTACGATGTCTGAGCCTTTTAGCCTCGGTCGGACTTGCACCGACTGGGTTATGTGTCCTTGACTGGACACGCCTATATTCCGATTGTGACAAAACATCATTAATAACCGCTCCAATACCATTGGGATGGGTGGCCAAGTCCCATTCTTTTTTTAAAGACATTTTTGAGAG
>LQAI01000104.1_pt1 | contig 24815 bp, 34 predicted proteins | sample 1535821 | NCBI WGS metagenome assembly LQAI01 (sample SAMN04331586, study PRJNA305678) | bioreactor metagenome | isolation source: bioreactor_5 inoculated with Wadden Sea sediment 1st replicate of a... | place: Germany:Bremen | reverse complement strand
GGGTTTCTTTACCTGTTTTATTTATTTATGGTTATGTGAAAAAATGCTGCCATGTTCCTTTCTGTTGCCGATTCTGGCGGAACTTGACTATCGGGATTCATGCGCTTTCTTTTTGTTGCAGGCTCAAGGGAACAGCTGGGCTGAGACAATACTGCCTTCCGGCAGACAGATGACTCCCTCGGGAATGGAGACAGCCGCCTGGGCAAAGGCCATGGACCGAAGCCGCCGGGTCAGTTTCAACGGCCGGAATCCGGTGTGGGTGTCTCCTGGCACCAAGGAACCATAGACAAACTCCGTCCAGTCGACATGGCTGCCGTCCAAGGGGGTTTGCAATCTGACCCGGATTTCCGGCAGACCGGGCCGGCGGTGCCCTGCCAGTTTGAGCAGCCCGGGGAGGGCGATCTGCAGAAAAGCGGTCAGATTGGAAGGGGGACCGCCTGGGAGAATGAACACCGGTTTTTCATGAAGCATGCCGAATCCTACGGCTTTGCCCGGGCCCATGCGGATGGCATGAAATACCTTTTTCCATCCCAGGGATGTCAGGGTTCGGGCAATGAAATCCCGCTCTCCGGTCCAGGCCCCGCCGCTGGTGATGATGACGTCATGGGCGACAGCTGCTGTTTCCATGGCATGGGAAATGATCTCAGGAGTGTCTTTGAGTAACTGGAAACTGGCGGACATGCCGAACTGCCTGCACCAGGCCTTGAGCATTTCCAGGTTGCTGGCATAGAGTTTTCCATCCGGTAACGGGCCCCCGGGAAGCACCAGTTCATCACCGGTTGCCAGGATGGCGACCCGGGGCCGGCGATACACCGGGACCCATCCGAAACCGGCAGCGGCAATGGTCCCGATCAATCCCGGAGTCAGAATAGTCCCCTTTTTAGCCACCTGTTCCCCGGCACGGACATCCATGCCGGCCTGTAGGATATTCCGGCCCGGTTCGGCATGGTTGAACACGGTGACCCATTTCCGGTCGCACCTGGCGAACTCTCCGGCCAGGACTGCTGTGGCGCCGGAAGGAATCCCAGCCCCGGTTAGTATACGGACAGCGGTTCCCGGGTCGACCCGCAAGCGGGATTCCCCCCCGGCCGCCATCGTGCCGGTGAGTTTCGACCGCACGGGGTTTTCAGGCGTAGCATCCCGGATCTCATCGGAAAGAACTGCATATCCGTCTTTCATTGATGCATCCACGGAAGGGGAGTTGACCATGGAATGAATATCCGCGTAAAGAACTCGCTGGAGGCAGTCTCCCAGATCCCTTTCTTTGCTGGCTTTCACGGGCGGGATGGCATCCAGGGTCATTTTTAGGGCTGCTTCATATCCGGGGATGGGATGGGTTTTCATGGCACCTGCTTTCATGGAAGCGGGATTATCCATTTCGGCTCATGCGGTTCATGGCCGATTCCACTTTGTCACGGCCGAATTTTTCCATCAACGCTTCCAGGCCGGTTTCCATTTCATCCAGAAGCACTTCTTCGTCCACCTCTTCTTCCCGTTCTTCATAGATCAGCACTTCGTTGAGGCACCATTCGACACACAGGGCCTGTCTAATCCTTCGCACATGTCGCATTTCAGGGGGAGACCTGAATCCGGATCCTTGAACAAATCCCGGGACGGACAGGTGGCCCGGCAGAAGGTACATTCGTCATACTCTTTGCCGTCTATGATATATTTATCCCGGCCGTTGCATTCCGCCGGGGTGTATTCACCGGCAAATACCGGCAGCCAGATATCCCTCAGACGTCGGGTGACGATATGGATTCGGGATGCGGCCGGATTGACCGTGCAGTATTCGGGCGTGGAATGATACGCGGAGCAGACAATTTCACAGGTGCGGCATCCATTGCATTTGTCCGCATCCACTTTGATGGTTTTAATTTTCTTGGTTATCTTGGCCATTTTTCAAAATCCCCCTTTGTTCCAGGTCATCCGCCACATAAGCCAGGTCCAGCTCTTCGAGAAGTTTTCTGGTGGGCACCCCTTCATCGGTCCATCCCTTGAATCGGTAATAGGTGGTCAGCAGGTTTTCTTCCAGTTCCGGGAACCGGTGTTTCCAATGATCTTCCGGCGGCTTTTCATCGGCCCGGCACATGCCCCGGATATTGTTGAATGCCCGGTGCAGGTTCCGGCTGCGTTTGACAATCGTCTTCAGGTCCTCCTGGCCCACATCCATGCCGGTGGCCGCTGAAATCAGCTTGTGATAGTTGTGAATATGGTAGGGCGGTTTCAGGCAGAAAGAGCCCATGCCCGCACAGATCCCTAAAGCGTCGTCAATATTGTGGAGCATTTCCATCCAGTCCACGATTTCCGAACACATGTCCGGTGTCGGGAATTCGGGATTGGATTTTTCCCCTCTGGGTTCCCATTCCAGAAAATATTCCTTGAACCGGTCATTCGGAAGCTGGGGCCAGTCCTTGACAAACGATTTTCGTTTTTCCCTGTCCGGAAACGGGGCCTGGGGCCAGTTGCCTTCGATCTGGGTGATGCTGATTTTTTCGTTGGTGGCGTACATGAGAAAATACATCGGATCCAGCATGCCCAGCTTGATGTTCATCTGTTCATGTTTTTTGGTGGTATTGTGATCAAAGGCTTCCGCTCCATTTCCGATCCGTTTTGCCGCCCAGTAGGTGCCGTCGGCCAGAACATCGCCGATCCCCTCCCGCCGGGCAACCCTGTCAAGCAGCCAGAAAACCGCCCTTCCTTGTCTGCGGGACATCCTTTGAAATCTTCATCCGTCAGAATCCCTGCCTCATAAAGCTCGATCCCGAAGGCCAGAATCTGGGGGGTTGAAAAGGAATCCAAGCCGTATTCAAAGGCCTTGTGGCAGATTCGCCAGGAAAAGTCCAGATCATCCACATGGGCGGCCATGGCATAGGTCAACTTGGAAAAGCATTTGATCATATAAGGGGGCACCCCTTCAATATTGATCAGGGCCCCGCACTGCTGGGGACAGTTATAGCAGGAGATGAAGCGCTTGATGGCGCTGCGCTGGCTTTTTCCCAGCTTTCTTCGATTTCCTTGGTCCAGAACCCCTTTCGTCGGGTCCGGGCATTCCCCCAGGCAAAGGCTTCGGTATGCCATTGTTCATCCACGTGCTTCATCATTTGTGGAGAACCGATACCCGAAAGGATGGGCATGACCTCGGGAATCGGGTTTTCATTACGGAAGTCGATATATTTTCGGACATCTTTGAGATGTTCCATGAATTCAGCCCCCCGGGCCAGATGCACCGGTTTGGTTCCTCGGACGGCAATGGCCTTGATTTTTTGTCACCCAGGATCGCACCGCCGCCGCCCCGGCTGGAGCTGGAGCGGGACTGTTCAATGGAAGCGGTGAAACACCTATTTTCTCCGCCCAGTCCGATGGCCAGGACCTGGGCATTGGGTTCATTGAGTTCTTCGCGGATCATTTCCTGGGTTTCGATGGCCCCTTTTCCTTTTAGATGGGCCGCATCCCGGATTTCCACTTTGTCGTTGTGAATCCAGATATAGATCAGCTTGGGGGATTTGCCCCGGACAATCACCTTGTCATATCCGGCATACTTGAGTTCCGAGGCCCAGAAACCGCCCATCATGGGATAGGCCAGCAGATGGGTCTGGGGTGAAATAAAACTGACCAGGGTGCGGTTGGCACTGAAGGCCGGGGTCCCGCACAACAGGCCGTTGCTGAAAACCAGCAAGTTCTCCGGATCAAACGCCTGGGTTTCAGGGGGGACCCGGTCGTAGTGGAGCTTCACGCTGGTTCCCAGGCCACCCAGGTGGCGAGCCATCTGATCCGGATCGGTCTCCACCCGCTCGATGTTCCCCCGTGTCAAATCAATCTCCAGGTTATACCCGGCTTCGGCATACCTCATCGTTTTTTTCCCTCCGTGTTGGGGAACCCCGATGTGCCGTGACCTTAGGAAAAGAACGGTTCCCATGTCTGGCATGACGGTACTGATCAGGGTTCTATCGTTATGCTTATATCGACACAACTATATTATAGCTGTGTCATAATGGCATTGTGGCGATATGTCAACAAAAATATATCGATATTGCCGTTTTTTAAGCCGGTCTTTGTGGGAAAAGAAACTCAGATACCGGTGAAATGTTCCAAAGAAAGGGGGTTTCGGGGTTAGAATAAGGCAATGGTGGTTCCGGTTTTTTTATGGCTGTATCCGGGCAGCAGGGAAAGTTCATCCCTGAATCCCCGGCTTTGAAGCACATTCAAAATGATCTGGATCCCGGGAGTATCCATCAGGTCAGCAGGAACCACCAAGTCACATCGGACTTCAGCCAGGGGGACAAAATCCAGGTCAAAGGCATGGGCTACCGGACGTAGCCCCAGGGCAGCGTCCGTCATGCCGAATGCGACCATTTGTGCCCCCTGGTTATGGCCGTGTACCAGGGTATCATATCCTGAAACAGCCGTAACAGGGATGCCGGATTCTGCCAGCAGTTCATCCAGAAGAACGCGCAGGGCTGCGCCGGGTTCCCGGTTGACAAATCGGATTCCGGGGTGGGCCAGGTCGTCCACGGTCCGGATGTTCAGCGGATTGCCCCTGGAGACCATCAACCCTTCCTCCATCTGGGAAAACCCCATTACCAGAGCACCCGTCCGGTTCAGGTTCTGCCGGGCCAGGGCCACATTGGCTTCCTCCTCCGGGGAGTTGTGCAGGTGAACACCGGCCAGATGGGTTTTTCCCTGGGCCAGGCGGTCCATGGCGGCATGGGTGGACCCAAACCGGCAGCGCATCCGCAGTTTGGGATTTACCCGGGCGGCATGTGCGGACAGGAGTGAAAAAGCGGGATCGCAGCCGGTGATCAGAATAATCTGATCCAGGCTGCTTTCCGGGCTGAAAACCGGATCTGCCCTTTTTCTGCCGGAATACCCCATCGGCGGGCTGCAGAAGACTGGGAAAGGTGAAACGGCCGTCCACGGGGTAGACCACCAGCCGGTCCCGTATTTTGACCACAGAGACCCGTCCGTCGTCCGGCAGGCCTTCTTCTCCCATCACCACAGGAAGGTCGGTCTCAGATACGGTTTCATAGAACAGATCCTCCACCCGGCAGCCCAGGTGCCGGGCCAGCTTGAGGGCCACACCGGTGTTGGGCAGGTATCGGCCGGACTCGATATCGTAAATCCCCTGCCGTTTGATACCCACCAATTCCGCCAGGGCGGACTGGGACAAACCGGCTTTCACGCGATACTGCTTGACCCGGTTGTCCACCTTTTCAGGCAGATGTTTCATGATCCCTCCTGTGAACGGATATTTAGCAACAAGAAATGACGTTTTAAAAAATATATTGACTTTTATAAACGTCATATCTACCATAATCGGGCCTGCAAGGCAAGCATGCCGTGAGAAATCCTGACAGTAAAAAACAACGGCTTAAACCAGACAAAGGAGCGGAATATGACAACTCGAAAAATGAGATCGTTTGCAGTGACAGTGGTCACTGTTTTGATGCTGGCCTCAGTTGCGGGAGGCCCGGCATGTGCTGAGGAACAACCCATCACCGTGTTTGCTGCCGCATCCACCACCAATGCCGTCACCGACATTGCCGCCCTGTATGAAGCAGTTCATCCGTTAAAATCCGGCTTTCCTTTGCCTCTTCGTCCACCCTGGCCAAGCAGATTGAAAACGGGGCGCCCGTAGATATTTTTTTGTCGGCCAATCCCAAATGGATGAACTATCTGGCGGAAAAAGGGATTATTGTCACTGAAAGCCGCCGGAACCTGCTGGGCAACCGTCTGGTGCTGATCGTCCCAAAGACAGCCCCATTGACGGACTGCAAGTGGATGCCGGCCTGGACTTGGGCGGCATCCTGGGGGACGGGCGCCTTTCCATGGGAGATCCGGATCACGTGCGGCCGGGATGTACGGTAAAACGCCATGGTTCACCTGGGACTCTGGGATGCGGTGGCAGACCGAGTGGCCCGGGCCAAGGATGTCAGGGCCGCACTGGTCCTGGTGGAACGAGGGGAGTGCCCCCTGGGTCAGGTCTATGCCACGGATGCGGCCATCAGCGGCAAGGTCCGGGTGGCGGGATTTTTCCCGAAGACAGTCATCCCCCCATTGTCTACCCGGCAGCCTGGTGAAACAACGCACAGACGTCCTGAAGAGATCCGGCCCGGCGGCCCGTTCGTTTTTGGACTTTCTCCGGTCGGAAGCTGCAGTCCGGGTGTTTGAAACATACGGATTCAGCGTCCGCTGATGGAGGTATGGTGCCTGACTCCCATGGAATGGGAGGCCCTGGGGCTCAGCCTCAAGGTTTCTTTTTTGGCCGTGGCGGCAAGCCTTCCGGCCGGCATCGGGGCGGCCTGGGTCCTGTCCCGTTGCCGGTTCCCGGGAAAAGGCCTGGTGGACGGCATTATCCACTTGCCCCTGGTGCTGCCGCCGGTGGTGACCGGTTATCTGCTGCTGGCGCTTTTGGGCAGAAAAGGAATCATCGGCGGATTTCTTTATAATGCTTTCGGGATCACCCTGGCCTTTACTTGGAAAGGCGCGGCCGTTGCCGCGGCGGTCATGGCTTTTCCCCTGCTTGTCCGGGCAGTACGGCTGTCGGCCGATGCCGTGGATAAGGGGCTGGAGGATGCGGCCAGGACTCTGGGGGCCGGACGGGGCCGGGTGTTTTTCACGGTTACCCTGCCCCTGATGGTGCCCGGCATCATCACTGGAACCATTTTGGCCTTTGCCAGGAGCCTGGGGGAGTTCGGCGCCACCATCACCTTTGTCTCCAACATCCGAGGTGAAACCCAGACCCTGCCCCTGGCCCTGTATTCCCTTACCCAGGTGCCGGACGGCGAGGCCGGTGCACTTCGGTTGTGCATTATCTCCGTAGTCTTGGCCATGACCGCCCTGGTGCTGTCGGAATGGATGGCCAGACGGTTTGACACGCTCATGAAAGGATGACGATGACGGCAGCGAACGCACTGACATATGGCGGTAAAAACAGCAGGATCACTAACAACAAGGTGGATGTCCGGGTGCAGAAACAGCAGGGCGGCTTTTTCCTGGATGTTTCATTTACCGCAGAAAACGCCGGGATCACAGCCCTGTTTGGGCCGTCCGGTGCCGGCAAAACGTCTGTGGTAAACATGGTGGCCGGGCTTTCACGGCCGGACCGGGGACGAATCACCATTGGGAACCGCTGCTGTTTTGACGGCGAAAAAGGAATTCATCTTCTCCCGGAAAACGCCGGATCGGGTATGTGTTCCAGGAGGCCCGGCTGTTTCCCCACCTCACGGTCCGGGCCAATCTGACCTTTGGCATGAATCGGTTGAAGCCGTCGGACCGGTTTGTGGGGCTTGATCCGGTGGTGTCGCTTCTGGGGATCGAATCATTGCTGACACGCAGGCCAGCCAGATTGTCCGGCGGAGAAAAGCAGCGGGTGGCCGTCGGCCGAGCCCTGCTGTGCAGCCAGATCTACTGCTCATGGACGAACCTTTGGCTTCCTTGGACCAGGCACGCACACACGAACTGCTCCCGTTCATCCGGACCCTGAGCATCCGTTTTCAGATTCCCATTCTTTACGTGTCCCACCAGATGGGGGAGATCTCGTGTGTGGCTGATTCCCTGGTCCGTCTGGAAAACGGCAGGGTTACTTCACATACGCCGGTGCTACGGCCCATCACTTGAGGGAAAAAAGGTGACCATGGAAAAATATCCCGGGTTGATACCGATGGCCATTGTCATCAGCCTGGCTCTGTCCTGGGCGCTTTCAACGCCGGCCACGGCCCGGGAAATTGTGGATATGGCCGGACGAAGGGTCGAGATTCCGGATACCATTGCCAGTGTCTACAGTGCCTCCCCCCTGCCACCTATATGTTGTACGCCATTGCCCCGGATCTCATCGCCGGGCTGAACTATGCCTTTCACCCGGCGGAACTGGATTATCTGATTCCGGCCATGGCAACCCTGCCGGTGGTCGGGGGCTGGTTTGGCCAGGGAAGGGCCCCGAATCAGGAAACACTGTTAGAGGTCCGGCCTGACATCATGTTGGTGTGGAAGTGGAAGACATCCGCCATGAACGAAAAGATTGAACAGGTCGCCGACCGGTTGAAACTGCCCCTGGTCTATATTTGTATTGATCGTCTTGAAGACTGGGGTCGGGCGTTGGCATTCATGGGCCGTCTGCTCCAGCAAGAAGATCGGGCCGATAAACTGCAGGCCTATGCCGACAGAACCATGAAATCGGTTTGGAAATCCGTTGCCGCCATCCCTGAAAACAGGCGGGTGTCCGTATATTATGCCCAGGGGACGGACGGGCTGATGACCGACTGTGACGTATCCGTCCATGCGGAACTGATCCCGCTTGCCGGAGGCAGAAACGTATTCCACTGCCAACCGCAAAATGATTTCGGCATGGAACGGGTCACCATCGAACAGGTAATGCTGTTCCATCCGGATGTGATCATTGCCCATGAAAAACAGTTTGTGGATCAGGTGTACGGCAATCCCATCTGGGAGAGTATACCGGCAGTAAGGGGCCGGCGTGTGCATTCCATCCCCCGGCTGCCTTTCAGCTGGTTCGACCGTCCCCCATCATTTATGCGCCTGTTGGGCATCCAGTGGCTGACCCATCTGCTGTATCCGGACCGGTATGCCTTTGATCCGGTGGCAGACACCCGGTTGTTTTACCGGCTTTTTCTCGGGGTGGAACTGGATGACGAATTACTGGCAGAGGTCCTGGCGCGATGAAGGGACGGCCTGTTATTCTGGCAGTGCTTTCCGGTTTATTGATCGCTTCTGTGACCGTTTCCCTTGCGCTTGGAAGATATCCGGTCAGCCCAGTGGAGATGGCTTGTTTCCTGTTCCAGAAACTGACGGGGATTTCCTGTATGGAACCGCAGCGGCAGGATATTCTGGGAACGGTGTTAATCCATATCCGGATGCCCCGAATCCTGGGGGCGGTGATTGTGGGTGGGGCGTTGTCGGTATCCGGGGCCGTGCTCCAGGCCATTTTCATCAACCTTTGGTGTCGCCGGGAATACTGGGTATTTTGTCCGGCGCTTCCTTTGGCGCGGCGATGGGGATGGTGGTTTTTCCAGCTGGATCATGGTCCAGGTCAATGCCGTGGTGTTCGGTGTGGCAGCGGTGGGCTTGCTGTGGGACTCAGCCGTTTCTACCGGGGAGACCGGATTCTCATGCTGGTGCTGGGGGGATTATCAGCACCGGTCTTTTCAATTCCCTATTTCTGCTGATGAAATACCTGGCTGATCCCTATAACCAACTGCCGGCCATCGTTTACTGGCTCATGGGCGGATTCGCCCTGGCGGACGGCAGAACCGCCCTGGTGCTTTCCGGGCCCATTGCCGTCGGGATGCTGGTGTTGTGCCTGCTGTCTCCCCATCTCAACATTCTGACCATGGGAGAGGAAGAAGCCAGATCCCTTGGGGTGAACGCCCGGGGATGGCGCCTGGTGTTTATCGTCATCGTGGCCCTGATCAGCAGTTTGACCGTGGCGCTGTGCGGCACCATCGGTTGGGTCGGACTGGTCATTCCCCACATGTGCCGGGTTTTTACAGGGCCTGACAATCGGATTCTTTTGCCGGCTGCGGTCCTGTCGGGGGCGGTTTTTCTGTTGATGGCCGATACCATGTCCAGGCTCCTGTTTCCGGTGGAGATTCCTTTGGGCATCATTACGTCCTTTCTGGGAATTCCGGTGTTTGCCGTGATTCTGGGCAATGCGGGAAAGGGGTGGTCCAGATGGAGCTGATCCGGGCGACGGATGTCACCTTTTCCTATGCTGACCGTCCGGTGCTGGCCAATGTCAATCTGTCGGTGGAACCGGGGGAAATCGTTTCCCTGCTGGGACCCAACGGGAGCGGCAAAACTACACTTCTCAAGCTTATATTGGGGATTTTTTCACCGGACAGCGGCGCGGTCCTGTTCAACGGCCGGCCGTTAAAAGAGATCACTCCCAGGCAACTGGCTAGAAAAGTGGCCTATGTCCCCCAGTTTCACCGGATGGCGTTTGCCTACCGGGTCACGGATGTGGTGCTGATGGGAAGGATGCCCCACAAGCCGTTGTTGTCCCGATACAACGCCGCCGACAAAGAGGCGGCCTGCCATGCCATGGAAAAGATGTCCCTGACGGCGCTCAAGGATAAAAACTATACGGAAATCAGCGGGGGGGAGCGGCAGCGCGTGTTGATCGCCCGGGCATTGGCCCAAGGGGCGGATATTCTGATCATGGATGAACCGGCAGCCAGCCTGGATTTCGGAAACCAGATCAGGCTGTTGGAACAGATCAGGCTGTTGGCCGCCGAAGGATACACCTTTGTCAAAGCCACCCATTTCCCGGATCATGCGTTGTGGATAGCGGACCGGGTGGTGATGCTTCAGAACGGAAAGGTTCTTGCCGACGGCCGGCCCGGTGACGTCTTGATAGAAGAGCGGGTGTGCGGGCTGTACGACACAAAGGTAACGATTGCCAATATCGCTCCGGGAATAAAAACCTGCATCCCGCGTTTTTTCTGAGAAAGGGCAGAGAAATCAGGAGCGATTGTCCATAGAAAAGGGATAAGACCTTGCTTTTTATTAAAAAAGTATCGAAACTCCCCAAAATTAAAAATATTAATGCTCCTCTGACACACAAGCGGATCGACTTCATAAATTTTCTGAATCGGGCGTGCCCAGTTCTGACGGGATTTTTCATCTTTTGATGTGTCAACCACTTTGGCGACACCATCTGTTGAGTTCTCAGCCGGAACATAGACCCTCCGCTCTTGGGAGAAGCAGGCCCGGATAATATAGCGGGCCAGGTTGCCAAGCCCGGTTTTGTCGGAGGGTGTTATTCTGTCACTGATATAAACATGGAAACCACTGTGGAGCCATGAAAGCATATTTCTATGACGGCATCATTAATTATTCCCTCGTCTTGAGCATTTTCAGCACCTCATACTGGAAAATTTCTTCCAGATCTTCCAGCATAAAGTCTGGAGCAGTTTTAAAACTGCCATCATTAAGAAAACAGCCGTCGGAGGTGATAGCATGCAGGTGAGGATTGAAATTGAGAAAATCACTGTAAGTTTGTACCGCAATGCTGGCACCGGGAACAGCATCAGTGTCGGAAACAACAGATTTTAGATATGCATTCATCACCTTCCAGGCGCAGATCGACAATTTTGCCAACCGTTTCCGGTCATAAAGATAATAGATCCGAAGCCGTTTAGGAATACTGAAAACCCACTATATCTGTAAATCACCGTCATGACGTATGTCCGCTAGAAGCCGTACCGGGATGCATACATGTCGTCCCAGGCCCGCTCCAACTCTTTAAAATGATTTTCGACACACCGATAATATGCGCTTGCCTCAGGATTGCGCGGCTGATAGACATTATAGTTGTATGTTGTCGACAGGTGCGGCTTGGCATAACTGCTCAAAGCTCCCTGACTTCTGCGGCATTGTCATAGCCATGTCCCTTAAAGGTTTTTACAAATTCGTCTATGGTCAGGTAAGAAAATCCCTCCCGCCTGTTTTCAGGATTGGCAGGGATATAATCGTGGTTGCCGGCAATGACAAAGTAGGGATACTCCAGCGTATCCAGAATCGATTTCATCTGTGTTGCATTTTCCACCTCGCCGTCGAGCAGAAGATCCCCTGTCACAAGGACAAATCACAGGTCCTCTTCCATGTTCAGTCCCTGAAACGTCTTCCTGACGCAATTCACACTTTTCGCACTCATTTTCATCCCCTTGATATCCAGGTGGGGATCCGAGATAACACCGAATTTAACAGCGCCGAAATCCCGGGCAGCCGACTTTTTTGAACCAATCCCTTATAAGGCATTGCGCTGTTGAATTGGGGGTATGATTTTTATTACAGAAAAATAGTATTGACACCATATCGAACGATTGATATGTAATCAGAAACTTGACATGAATGGGAGATAATTTGTGAGTGAGCATCAGAAAAATAAAGAAATGCTGATACAGGTTGCGATTGAACTTTTTTCCACCAAAGGGTTTAGCGGAACATCCATCCGGGACATAGCCAGGGCCATGAACATGAGTATTTCCAATATTTATCATTATTTTGGAAATAAAGAGGGCCTGCTTTTGGCGGTGATGGAATTTGCCTCCACAGGGCTTATGGACAAACTGTACAAGGTTGTACAGACAGACATGCCGCCGTTGGAACGGTTTAAAAAGCTTGTCAGAACCCATATTGAATCATCTGATTACTATAAAAAGGAAGTTAAGATTTTTTTCTGGATGAAGAACATCTTTCGGAAAAGGGAGATGAAATCAATTACCGGATTCAACAAAAGATTTTGCAAATATACCGCAAAGAACTCGGCATATTAAAGGCATCAGGCCTTCTGAATTCCGGAAACATCACCATCGCAGCCTTTAATATTCTGGGGACTATCAACTGGTATCTTCGCTGGTATCGGCCTGAAGGCCCCCTGTCCATGGAAGCGGTGGCCGATGAGATTGTCTCCTTTATATTGCATGGCATTCTGGCTGGCAAAGGATCTGATTCCGAGTTTAAAGAAACACCGGACTGAATAAAAATTCCTGATTTACCAACTGAACCAAAAATAGTTAAGGAGGTAAGAAGTCATGGGTTACACGATTGATATTGATACAGGCGGCACGTTTACCGACGGCTTTTTCGTATTCAATGATCAGGTGGAAACGGTTAAGGTTCCCACAACGCCTCACGATCTCACAGTCTGCTTTCTGGAATGCATTAAGGCAGGGGCGGTACGCTTTGGGGTGAAGACTGAGGATCTTCTTTATGAAACCGATATCATCCGGTTTCCAACACAATCGGCACGAATACGATCATTCAGAGAGACGGCAGTATTGTCGGGCTGCTGGTAAGTTCAGGAAGTGAGGATCTTGCCCCGACAGACAGCACAGACCATAAATCCGCCCTGATTCTGCCGGGAATGGTGGCTGCCCTGGGTGAGGAGGTGGACCGGTCAGGAAAAATTCATAAGACACCGGATGAAAGGTCTGTCATGGTTGCGGCACAGAATTTGATAGACCGGGGCGCCCGCTGCATTGTGGTTGCTTTTACAAATTCAGAATGCAATCCAGGGAATGAGAGATTCGTACGCAAACCATTAAAAACGAATATCCCCGGGACTTCCTGGGTTCCGTACCCGTCTTTTTATCTTCCGATATTTCCCAGCGGTCCGGCAACAGGGAAAGAATCAACGCAGCCGTTCTCAATGCATATATCCATGACAAACTGGCCAGGCTTTTGTATAAGGCCAGCGAAAATCTCCGTCAGCATTCCTATCATAACAACCTGTTCATCGTACACAACAACGGCGCGGTTGCACGAGTTGCCAAAACAAGGGCGATCAATACCTATAATTCAGGCCCTGTTGCCGGGCTTTCAGGCGCCCGCCTCATCGGCAGGCTTTACAATGCAGAGAGCCTTATTTCCGCGGACATGGGCGGCACATCCTGCGATGTCGGCTTTGTCAACAACAACCAGGAAAGCTATACTCTTCTTCCCGACGTGGAGGGGTTTACCATAAATGTCCCCATGATGATCATCCGTGCCATTGGTGCGGGCGGCGGCTCCATTGCCAGTGTGAAAGACGGCCGGCTCCGGGTGGGACCGCAATCCGCAGGGGCCTTGCCAGGACCGGTATGTTTTGACCTTGGCGGGTATGAACCGACCGTGACCGATGCCGATCTGGTGCTGGGTATTTTAGATCCCGGATTTTTTCTGGGCGGCACTATGGCACTCAATATTGGGAAGGCAAGAGAAGTCATTGCCCAAAAAGTGGCAGGCCCTCTGGGGATTTCTGTAGAAGAAGCCGCTCTCCGGATCAGGGCCAGAATTGATCAGACAATGGGTATGGAAGTCCGGGAGATCAAGAAAAAGCTCAATAACGATCAAGACCCCTTGCTGGTTGTGTACGGCGGTGCCGGGGCGTCCCACTGTTGTGACATCGCGCACATCGCCGGCCTGAAAAGAATCGTTATCACACCTTTCTCAGCAGTCTTTTCTGCATTTTCCTCATCAAGCATGGATGTGGGGCATTTGTATTCCAGCAGAACAGATATGCCTTTTTCGGAAAACAGCGATTTTAATCCCACGAAGGATATTCTGGCCGCCATGGAAAAGGAGGCCAGGAGGGATATGCGCGGAGAAGGGTTTTCCATGGAAAATACTGATCTTTTCCTGGATCTGTTCATAAAAAACAAGGATCACGACCGTGAAATCAAGATGGAACTGGCTTATGATTTTTTTAATAGTCCGGATGAGCTTAAAAAGGCCGTCCAGACTGCACGGGAAATTCTAGAAAAAGAAACCGGGAGCAGCTCTGATGAATTGATTGTCACCATGATCAGCCTTACTGCCAAGGCAGCCGTCCCCCATTATGAGATTAAAGAGATTCCCAGGGCTTCCTGGAGCGTCGATACGGCCCAAAAAGGCGGCAGGAGTATTTTTTCCAGCCAAGGGTTGCGTGAGATGCCGGTTTACGACAGATCCCTTCTGACGAACGGACACAGTCTCACCGGTCCGGTGCTGGTGGAATCCGAACAGACCAGTCTCTTTGTTCCCGAGGTTGGGAATTAGATGTGGATCAGTATAATAATATGATTTTAGAGGAGGTACTTTGACATGAAAATCCGAATCACTGAATCCCTGGAAATTGATCTGAAAAATGAAAACTGGCTTTGTCAGCGTTGTGGCCGGGTTCTGATAAATGCCCGCCAGAACTATAAAGAGGGCTGCCTTGTGGCGGAAAAACCCCTGGAACAGGTGCATCCGCCGATGGTGAACGGCTCTGTTTACAGTTTCTGCCCGGATAAGAACTATTGCAGGCTTCTGGAATTTTACTGCCCTCAATGCGGTGTGATGATTGAAAACGAGTACCTTCCCCCTGGCCATCCCATCACCCACGATATCCAGATCGATATTGACGAATTGAAGAAGCGCCAAGGGGCATAACATGAAAACAGGCAGGGAGTTATTTAATGAGCTTTTAGATCGGTCACCGCTTTCCCGCCCTGTTTTTCTGCCCCATATCCGGGGGTTGCTGTCCCGGGTTGAAAACAGATCCATGGAAATTTTAACTTCCGACCCGGGATTGTGGACGAACAGCCTTTTAAAGACCACCCGCCTATTTGGTTTTGACGGTGTTGTGGCAGGATTTGAAGCAAGCGTCATTGCCCAGGCATGCGGCTGCGGCATGTCCTGGGAGGCAGACAGGCCGGTGGGAATAATGCTTCAGGGAGATCTGACCGCATCACCCGGACAAAGCCCTTTCCTGGAGCTGGGATTGGAAATGGGCCGGAGGCTGTTTGAAGTCAGCCGGCAGAATTCTGCCTGCGTTGCCCTGTTGCCCGGTCCTTATACCCTGGCCGATCAGGTTTTCGGTATTGGCAAGGGGGAGGATCACATGGCCGACATAAAGCCGGTAATGGTTGAAATCACCGAAGCTTTCTGCAAAATATCTCCGGACATATTGATATTCTCAGAGGGGAAATCATTGCCCCTGAATGATATCGGGGCTTCCCACCGCAGGGTGTTTAATACATTAAGAAACATTGCAGCCTATTATAATATCCCGGTCGGGCTTTTCCTTCAGGATTACCAGGCAGCGCATGTCGTCAATTGTGTCAAGCTCGGCCTGGATATCTATATTCCGGGGCCTGATTCAAACGGGTTTCTCCCCCTTCCCTCCAAGGTATGGGATCTGGGCAAAAATGCATTGGGCCTGGGGCTGAGCCTTCCACTGCATGATCTTGATGCATCCAGGAAGATTATTATTGAGGCAATGGCTCTCTACAGGAATAAGCCGGATCATGGGATATTCTTTACCGGTCAGGGGCCTGTCACCCGTGAGATTGCCATGGATAACCTTCATATATTGGTTAATGAAATTTCTAATTTATAATTAACTCATTTTCAAAAAAGGAGATGCTTTATGAGTATGACTGTGAATGTTGATATTGGCGGCACCTTTACGGATTTTTTTGTCAGCCGGGATACAGGAAACACGCATTCACCAAATCTCCAACAACCCATTATGATCTGTCCGTCGGCTTTTTAAAGGGGATTAAAGATCTGGCTCAAATGAATCGCCTTTCTCTCAGGGAGTTTTTGAACAATACAGATGCAATCCGTTACAGCACAACCATTGGAACCAATGCGCTCATAGAGAGATCCGGACCCAAGCTGGGCATGATCACCACAGCCGGGTTCGAAGACACTATTTTACTGGGCAGGGCCCGAAGCTGGGCAGATGGTGTTTCCTCAAAAGAAAACAAGGACATGTCCCGTATCTGCAAACCAGATCCCCTGATATCCAGGGATATGATCGTCGGCGTCCGGGAACGGGTTGACTCTTTGGGCAATGTTATCTGCCCCCTCAACCGGGAGGAAATCCTTGAGAAACTTCAAATTCTGGTGGACCGGGGGGCCATGGGATTTGTGGTCTGCCTTCTGTGGTCCTTTATGAATCCCGTTCATGAACAAATGATCAAGGACATTATTGAAGAAGAATACCCCGAAGATTTTCTGGGGTCCATGCCCGTGAACCTGTCAAGCGATATTTCTCCCAAATCCGCTGAGTACACCAGGTTCATGACCACCATTGTCAATGCCTATATTCATGGCGTTATGGCGGACGAACTCAATAAACTCATGGTTGAACTCAGGGAAAACGGTTACAGAAAACCACTGATTCTGGTGCATAACACCGGCGGCATGAAAAAGGTATCCCGCACGCGTGCGGTACTGACCCACAATGCCGGTCCTGTGGCCGGGCTTCACGGCGCACTCACCATCGGGTCACATTACAAGGCCGGCAATGTCATTTTTTCAGATATGGGGGGCACCTCTTTTGATATCGGCGTAATCACGGGTGGCCGGTTGAAAACCTATGATTTTATACCGGTTATTGACCGATGGCGAACCAATATCCCTGCCATAGAAGTCAAATCCATCGGTGCCGGGGGCGGTTCCATTGCCTGGGTCAACAAACTCATGGGCAACAGCCTGGATATCGGGCCCCAGTCCGCAGGATCCATGCCCGGGCCGGCCTGTTACGACCAGGGGGGAAAACAGCCCACAGTAACGGACGCAGACCTGGTGCTGGGTTATTTGAACCCGGACAATTACCTCGGGGGTAAAATACTGCTGGACCCGGACCTGAGCCATCGGGCCATTAAAGAATATATTGCCGACCCACTGGGGATTGATACGATTGAGGCCGCCTTTGGCATCCGCAGGATTGTCGATGCCAAAATGGGCCAGGAAGTCTTTAATGAAGTCGCCCTCAAAGGGCACGATCTCAGGGATTTTGTCCTGTTTGCCTGTGGCGGGGCAGGAGCCACCCATGCCTGCGGATTTGCTCCCTACCTGCAGGTGGACAGGGTTATCGTATCAACCTATTCGCCAATATTCGGTGCTTTTGGCGCTTCCACGGTGAACTGTCAGCAGGTCTGGGAAAATCACGGACCCTTAAAATATTCCAATGGCATAATCAGTCCTATTCCGAGGATATCGCCGGTTTCAATGAAGTGGTTGATTCCCTTAAGGATCTGGCTGTCAGGGATTTGATCTTGGAAGGCTTTGAGAAGAACCAGGTCCGGTTCCGGCTGGAGCTGGACATGCGGTATGGGATGCAGTACAACTTGACAAGGATTCTGTCTCCACATCTAAATGTCACGCATAGCCACGAGTTTAAAGACATTTGCGATACATTCACAGACCAGTATTCCAGGATATACACACCTGAAGCCACTTTTCCCATGGGCGGCATCAATGTTGAATGCTTTTTTCTGACCGCGTATGTGGAAATGCCGGTTCCGCCCATACAGAAATTTGAACTTCATGATGAAGCACCTGCTGAATCTGCCCGCCTCCCATTCCGCAAGGCATACTGGAAAGACAGATCCGAGGTTGAAGAAACACCTGTTTTTGAATTCAATGAACTTAAAGCCGGGAACGTCATCATCGGGCCGGCGCTGATTGAGTCAAAGGAAACAACCTATGTGATCGAACCGGGCTGGAAGTTTACACTGGATGCTTATCACAACTCCATTCTGGAAAAGTATCAGGGTTAATCTGTCTTTAGAAACAAGGAGAATAACAATGACTGGAATAATGTATGGTAGAGATGAAGAGGTTGTTCAGCGGCTTAAACCGGAACCCATGACATCTGAAGAAGCAGGCGCGCAGGACGACATCAGCGACTTGGAGTTCAAAATTTTTCAACATAAAATGAATATGATTGCCCAGGAAGGCAAGGAAACCACCATGAAACTCGGGGCATCCTCGGGCATGCGATGGGGGGATGTGGCGTTCGGAATTTACACCGGCCTTGGCGATCTGTCCGTGGTGGCCACCGGCATATGGTTCCACGCGGTTCTCGGTCAGATCCCGGTAAAATACATTACAAAACACTGGATTGACGACCCTTCCGTGGGGGTTCGGGAAGGGGACTCATTTTTCTGGAATGACCCGTTTTACGGCGGGGTACACGGTGCTGACATGGGATTGTGCGTCCCTGTGTTTTACAAAGGGAAACTGGTCTGTTTTACCGGGGCTGTTGTCCATACCGGCGAAAGCGGGGGCAGTGAACCCGGCGGAATGGTGGGCAGCGCAAAATCCAAATATGACGAGGGCCTGTTGGCCCCTCCCATTAAAATCGGGGAAAATTATATATTAAAGGAAGATCTGCTGAACATGTTTTCCTCCATGAACCGGGACCCGAGAACAATGATCCTTGATATCAAGGCAAGACTGGCGGCCTGCAGGATAGCACAGCGCAGAATCGTTGAGCTGATTGATCAAAAAGGGGTTGCCTTTTTTTGGGAGGGTTGAGGCGGATATTGACGGTCACGGGTGAGGCAGCCAAGAAGAAGGTCAGTGCTCTAAACGACGGCATCTACCGCCAGCCCAGGTTCATGGACACTGTGGGGCCTGAAACCGCCCTGACAAAAATCAATATTGTCATGACCAAAAAGCAGGACAAGATCAAACTCAGCTTTGAAGGCACAAGCCCCATGCTTCCGGACAAACCCCTGAATACATTTTTTCAGGGCATCATCGGGCTTTCAATGGTTTATTTCTGTGGATGGTTTTTCTATGACCTCCCAGCCAACAACGGTCTTCTGGAGGTGCTGGAATGGGATTTTCCGGAAAATACCCTTGTCAATGCCAAAGGAGATGTGCCCACTTCCATATCCCCTTTTACCCAGACCTGTTTTGCCCACGGCATGTTCCTGGCCGGGGCCCGCATGTCATACAGCCTGGATCCTCTGAGGGCTGTCGCTGCCTGGTACCAGGGTTTTGGCGTACCCATATACGGCGGGGTAAATCAGTGGAATGAGCCTATTGCCGATATCACACCGGAAATTAATGCCACCGGTGCCGGCGCCAGGCCTGATATGGACGGAGTGGACGGAGCCGGTGCCTATTTGCAACCATGAGTGACTGCTCTGATGTTGAAACAACCGAATCTGACCGGCCCCTTCTGTATCTGTTCAGAAATTATTTTAAAAATTCCCACGGGTACGGCAAATTCCGGGGTGGCGCCGGCGTTGGTTTCGGCTTGATGATTCATCATGTTCCCTGGCTTGCCATGGGATCGTTTGGTTATGGATCCAAATTTCCGTCCACCATGGGCATTTTCGGCGGATATGCTGTGCCGCCGGTATTCATCAGGACCGTTGGCAACAGCAATATCAAAACACTTTTGGCTGAAAGCAACACATCGCTTCCCCATGCCATGGATAAAGTTTATGAAGACGGCAATCCGGAAACGGGTGCGGATTCACACCATCACGTCACCATGACCATCCGGCCGATGATGAATGGGGACACTTTTTATCTGCCGGTCGGCGGAGGGGCCGGATATGGAGACTGTCTTGAACGTGATCCAGAAAATGTGCTCAGGGATGTAAATGACAATATCACCAGTCACTGGGTTGCCCGGAATATTTATAAAGTCTCCTATGATGAACAGACCTTACGTCTGGATATTGAAAAGACCGAAGAGCTCAGGTTGGCGGCGAGGCAGGCGCGGCTGAAAAATGCAAGGCGTTTGACGAATTTGAAATGGATTGGTTAAAACTCAGGCCATTGGAAGAAGCCCTGAAATATTATGGCGCCTATCCAGATCCGGCCATGGGAAAAACCGTGCTTCCTCCCGGAATGTAAGGCATTTGCATGGATTGTGCCGGTTTGCACCCAAGCCGGTGTCTGAAACTGTATTATATGAAGGATATACTCATGACATCTCAGCAATCTGCCCATAAAATGAATATTCACAGCATGTTGAAAGAAAAGGTAAGAACATGCGGAGAGCGGGAATTCTTTTATTTTGAAGAACAGTCCTTTACCTATGGCGACCTTGACCGGGAATCGGACAAAGTCGCTTCAGGCCTGCAGTCCCTGGGCATTGGCAAAGGTGATAAGGTGGCCATTCTCATGGATAACCGGCCTGAATTTCTTTTTCTCTGGTTCGGGCTGAGTAAATTAGGGGCTGTGGAGGTTCCGGTAAACACAGCCCACAAAGGGGATCTGCTCATCCACATGATGACGCTGGCCGACTGCCGGTGGCTGGTATCTGAATCCGGATACCTCGACAGGATAATACCGGTGTTGGAAAATCTCCCCGGGCTGGAAGGCATTCTGGTCCTTCCCGGCCCGGACGGCACCATTCCGGAGATGGGAAGACCTGCCCTGGATTATACGGAAATAGTTAAAAACAAGGGGGTGTATCAAACCGGTGACGTATATCTGTCCGATCCCTTTGCGATTATCTTTACTTCCGGGACAACAGGCCCTTCCAAAGGGTCTTTGATGCCCCAAAACTATGCCTTGTTTATGGGTAAGGTCTGCATGGAATGTTGCGAGTATACTGAAAAAGACTGTCTTTACAATGCATTGCCGCTTTTCCACGGGAATGCCCAGATTTTGTCAACCATGCCGGCACTGATGAGCGGTGCTAAAATGGTCCTCTCCAAAAGGTTCTCAGCCAGTCGCTTCTGGCCGAACATCAGGAAATACGGGTGTACTGAATTCAACTATATCGGGGGCATCCTGCCGATCCTGCTTAAGGCAGAACCAAAAGCAGACGATGCGGATAATCCCCTGCGCATTATGTTTGGCGGAGGATGTCCGCCAGACCTTTTTGATGAAGTGGAGAAACGTTTCGGTGTCACCCTGCTCGAAGGGTACGGCATGAGTGAAATCGGGCTGCCGCTGCTTAATACCATGAAGTCGCGGAAAAAAGGGACTTGCGGCAGACCAGTGTATGGCTGTCAGGTTAAGCTGGTGGACGATTATGGAGGGGAAGTGGCCCAGGGGATACCCGGAGAACTGGTCCTGCGAAACCAGGAACCCTACACCATGCTTCTGGAGTATTATAAAATGCCGGAAAAACGGTCGAGGCCTGGAAGGATCTCTGGTTTCATACCGGGGACTATCTGGTGAAGGACAAGGACGGGTATTTTAATTTGTGGACCGGAAAAAGACGCCTTCGCAGGAGGGGGAGAACATCAGTTCCCATGAGGTGGAAAAGGTGGTCAACTCCCACCCGGCAGTGCTTGAATCTGCCGCCATTGGTGTAAAAAGCGATCTGGCAGAGGATGAAGTCATGGTCTGTCTGTCTCTGAAAGAAGGGAAACATCTGACACCTGAGGCCCTTCTGGATTATTGCCAGGATCGCATGGCCTATTTTATGGTGCCCCGTTATATCCGGGTTATGGATACGTTGCCGAAAACCCGGACACAGAAAATCATAAAGGCGGAGTTGCGCAGGGAAGGGGCAACAGACACAACCTGGGACAGGGAAGCACAGGGTTACAAACTCAAGCGGTAGCACGGCCGGTGATCCTGGTTTTGTATTTTTCAATCCAATTATTTTACAAACGGAGCGTTATCATAAAATGAATGCTGAAGCCAATATAAACATGATGCCTTTTCCACCGGATATTTTCACCGGGCCCTCTTGTGATGATCCACCGGTTTTGCTGGGAGGATTCTGTTCAGAGTGCAATGACTACTTTTTTCCTGTGCCCCGGTATTGTCCCGGATGTCTCGGCAGGGTTCAAAAAACCAGGATCGGTTCAAAGGGAAGCATCTACAGCTTCACAGTAGTGAGAACTCCCCCGCTTTTCGGCCTGCCCAGCCCTTACAGCATTGGGTATGTGGATCTTTTTAAAACAGGACTGCGGGTCATCGGGCTTTTAGACCCTGAGAACATTGAAAAACTCACCATCGGGGCCAGGGTCGTCTTATCTGTTTCGCCTCTGGGCCATGACGGAAACGGCATACCGTGTCTCCGGCCCAGTTTTGTCCTTGAAAAAACACATATAGAGGAATTTTGATATGGCGTTAGCATCTGTTGCGGGTGTGGGGATCATCCCCTTTGGCAAACATCCCGATAAAAACCTGATAACCATGGGAGCCCAAGCCGGATACCTGGCTTTAAAGGATGCCGGTATAAACCCTTTGAAAATCAATGCTGCTTTTTTTGCAAACGGCCTGGCAGCCAGACTTTTTGGAGATTCAACCATTGGCCAGAATGTCTTTTGGGAGCTTGGTATCAATAAAATACCGGTTGTCAATGTGGAGAATGCCTGCACATCCGGATCCACAGCATTTTTCTTGCATATAACATGGTGGCGGCCGGTCAGGCCGACACCGTAATGGTGATCGGTGCGGAAAAAATGTGCGTACCCGGCTTCGGGTTAATCAATTCTGGAGAAACGGAACTGGACACCCAACTGGGTCTTATAGCCCCGGCCGGGTTTGCCATGCGGGCAAATCGGTATATGGAAGAATACAACGCCACTCCTGAACAACTGGCACAGGTGGCGGTTAAAAACCGGATGCATGCGGGGTTGAACCCGAATGCCCAGTTCCGGGAGGCCATCACTGTGGAAGAGGTCATGGCCTCTCCCATGATTGTGGATCCGTTAACCCGCTTCCAGTGTTGTCCCATTGCGGATGGCGCGGCAGCCGTTATCATCTGTTCTTCTGAATCAGCCAAGCCGCTGGCCCGGTCCGTTAATATAGAGTCAGCTATTTTATGTACCGGCAGCTATGGGAATCACCAGGATATGGTGGTGTGGGAAACAGATGCCAGGGGGTGCAGTCTTGCTTATGAAGCGGCCGGGATCGGTCCCGCAGATATTGATGTGGTCGAATGTCATGATGCATTCACCATTTCAGAGATTCTTCATTATGAGGCGCTGGGGCTTTGCGGACCGGGAGAAGGCGTGCGTATGGTTGAGCAAGGCCATACCCGCCTGGGCGGAAAGACTCCGGTAAATGTTTCAGGCGGTCTGTTGAGCCGGGGTCATCCGGTGGGTGCCACAGGGGTTGCACAAATTGTTGAGATTGTAACACAGCTCCGCAGAGAAAGCGGACCCCGGCAGGTGGAAAGTGCTAAAACAGGCCTGGCTCACTGTATGGGCGGCGATAAGTCCGGTGATACCAAATCCTGTACAGTTGCAATTTTTACCGTCTGATTTTTTTAGATTAGGAGACCCATTATCATGGAAATTCATCATATCTCAATTTTTGTAGCGGACATGAACCGGGCTCTTTACCTGTTTAATAATATCCTGGGATTTGAACTGGCCTGGCATATTGAAGAAGCAAAAGGAAAAACATTATCAGATTTGTTGGGGATAAAAAACATGGTGGCGGAAATAGCTTACCTGTCAAGCAAAACGAACCGGGTATCCATTGAGCTATCCCGAATGATTCATCCGGTTCTGGAGACTTCAAACAGCGGTTTCGGCCACCCCGGCACTGTGGGGTTAAGCGTTTCGGTCCATGATCTGGACAGCCTTCATGAACGCCTGGGACTGGAAGGCTGGACCCCGTTGAGCCGATGCCTGGATCTTAAGCCGCCGGGCGGCCCTGAAAGCAGGGGCTTTTGTATTAAGATTGAAGACAGCCTTCTACTTGAATTTATCGAAAAAAATAAGCAGAGACGGCATTGCGGTGCTTCATTGGTGCAGGAAAACAGTGCGCCATAAAATATTTCTTGATGGGATCTTACGACACCCCGAAGGCCTTGAGGGAGTGTAATCGTTAACAGGGGGTAAAATGGGTCGGAAGCAGTTTTTTCATCTGCTGATTAAGCCATTGATCCGCTTTACTCTGCTGACAGTTGGGACAATGGCGGTTACCACAGAAACGGTGAATAAGATGCAGGCTATGACAGTCACCGCACTCATGACAACACCCCCTGCATGACTTTGGAAACTTTGTCATTGGAATCAACTTGAGCCTGTGTGGTCACATGCAGGTAAATCATAGTGCTCTGAAGCGTTTTTATGCCCTGATATCTTTTGAACTCACATTTCACACCCCATAAGATGAAAATGAGACTATTTTCAAAAAGTAAGTTATCGATCATGAAATTCGATAGTTACCATGATGGGGAATTTTTGAATTAAATTCATTAATTGAATTATGTTTAGCCAAAATTTTTCTAGCATATTGCACTATGATCCACTCTCAATGAAAATTTATTGAGGTGAGCATGAAAAAGAAATTGACGGATTTACGGTGCAGCATTTACCGATCATCACTGCATATGCGAAAAAAATTGGCGTTAAAGAAATCATCAACACCTTGATCCCACCCAGATGGCAATCGAACCAGGGGCAGTTATTCTCGGAATGATACTTGATACTTTAACCGGCTGAATCCCCTTATATAGGCTGAATGAGTTTTTGAGAATCAAGATACAGAGCTTTTGCTTGGCAAAGAAACAGATCCGTCTTTGTTTTCTGATTATACTGTAGGCCGTGTGTCGGATCGGATCTATGACTTTGGCTCAATGAAAATTTTCTCAGAGATTGCGGGACGAGCTTTAT
>LQAI01000102.1_pt1 | contig 24861 bp, 48 predicted proteins | sample 1535821 | NCBI WGS metagenome assembly LQAI01 (sample SAMN04331586, study PRJNA305678) | bioreactor metagenome | isolation source: bioreactor_5 inoculated with Wadden Sea sediment 1st replicate of a... | place: Germany:Bremen | reverse complement strand
AACTAGACAGCTCCATTGAGCCTATGGGTAAAAGGCTCACCAAAATTAATTAGAAAGGACTCCCAAACAGAAATATGAAAGAGAAAACTAAACCAAAAAAATAATGCCTTGCACTGGTTAGCAGCAGTACAGGGCATAAGTGTAAATAAAACCAAGTATACATCTACATAGTGTAAATATATAAACATATTATACCATATGTGGATAGAAGAATCAAAGGGAACAAGCTGACCATAGGCTTTTATGGGCTTGTAATGGGTGGTAACATCTCAACCACAACATAGGTAAATATATGGAATATAAATTAGATAAGTATATACATGAGTTATTTAATCTATATGAGGATACTGAGGAACATGAGCTAAGACTCAAGGATAAAGACATTAGAAGATATAGGATGAAAACTATTAGATCAGGTCCTATGTTGGAATGTGAGATATATCCTCTATGGAACAACGAAGAAATCAACAGTAATCAAAGAGATAAAGGATAGAAAGAGACGAGACCCAGAGATAGATGCACGACATAACCGAAAGCAACTAATAAAGAAAATCGTAAGACTAGTAAACGCTAACTTCTCTGATAAGGACATTTGGATAACAGTAGGATATAAAGGCAGTGAAGAACCTACAAGCCTAAATCAGGCTAAGAAAGATGTAGTTAATTACATCCGGAGACTACAACGCTACTGTAAGAAGATGAACTATCCACAGCTGAAGTACCTATATGTAACAGAGCAAGGTGCAAAGTCTGGTAGATACCATCATCATATAGTACTTAGCTTTCCTGATAGAGATATAGCAGAACTTAAGTGGACAAAGGGTAAGTACTCACAGGCTAGGAGATTAAAGCCTGATGACTTCGGACTAGAAGGACTAGCTAGATACATCAGTAAGACTGCTCACGGTGAGGACAGGCACTCAGACGATGAGAACAGTAAACCTAAGAACTACGGCTATAGCCTGAACCTGTACAAGCCATGGCAGCATGCAATCATAGCAGATAGTAAGATGACCAGGGCAAGAGCTACAAAGCTAGCTAAGTACGAAGTAAACCCTATGAACTACTTCCAGGGTGTATACAAAGGCTATCAGTTCAAAGACATGCAGGTCAACTATAGTGATTATGTATCAGGTTGTTACCTGTATATACGTATGAGGAGGAATGAATGAAGATACAAACAGACTGGCTAGATATACCTAATGCTGCAGGATACCAGGTTAACTATAAAGGTGAAGTAAGGCGAATATATAAAAGAGCAAATCCAAAGATACTTAGCCAATGGGTAAAAGACAGCAAATGGTTATTCGTCAAAGTCAAGATAAATGGCATCTTCAAGGATATAGCAGTACATAAACTAATGTCTATGGCTTTTAAGCTAGATGGTATAGGACCTATTGTATATCATGTAAACGGCTGTACTCATGACAATCATGTGAATAACCTACGCTATATCACTAGAAAAGAACTAGGTAAACTAACAGGCGCAAAGAGCAATAGAAAACCAGTAGCTAGAACTAACGGTATTGATATTGTTTACTACAGCTCTGCAAGAGCGGCAGCAAAAAATAACTATTGCAGCCATCAAACGGTTACAGATGCATGCAACGGTAAAACAAAAAGTAATTGCACAGGGTATCAATTCGCCTGGGCATAGAAAGGAATACAAATGATAATTAGAAAAATCGACAGAGAAACTATCCCGGAGAATAGACAAGAAGGCGAATTATCACTAGACAATCCAATGTTTGATGATATGAAAGAATCAGTACAACTAATGCTAGTAGAAAGCGTAGACGGCATTGAGAGCGGTACATTTGAGAACGGTGTAGTTACTATCAAAATAACTGTAGGTCTAATACCTGATGAAGTAACTGACGGTAACTATAAAGAGTACCCATTCTCCAGACTATCAGTCGGATACAAGGCTAACCTAGCCCAACGTAGAAAGTATGAAGCCAAAGGCACAGCAGAACAGGATGCTGAAATCGCTAGAGATGGACAAGGCTATTATCTAAAGGTAGCTGATAACCCAAAGACAAGGATGGAGTTATAAATGCACTCACCATGTAGAAAGTGCACCACAAAGCGACATATTGGCTGTCATGGCACCTGTAATGATTATATTAAGTGGTGTGAAGAAGTAAACAAGAATAAGCCTGTAGGCTATCACAATAGCTTTGTGACAGGTAAACGTAGATGCAATTATGAATTATAGGGAGAAAGTAATATGAACAAAACAATTATACCAATGTTAATCCGCTTACTAATAACAGCTTTATTCGGCTGGGTAGGCTACACATACATCATAGAGATCATAAGAGCCTTTAAAGATTTCGGACATGAATACAGTCTTCATATATTCTCACAACTAACAGTAATAAGCTGGGTAACTATCCTGTCACCTACTATCATAGCTATTCACTGTATTTATAAGATTGTAAAAACAATCAAAAAGTTGAGAAAGGAGAAAAAGTATGTGGACTAATCTATTAACTGCCCTACTATCAGTTATCCGCTTTGTGATACCTGTATTATGCCTTTTACTAGCAATAATCATTTATCTGTTAGTAAAGGACATCTATCAGTATCAAAATATAGTAAGAGAAGAACTAAAAATTATCTACAACACAGTAAACACAAAGAAACCACGTGTAAGTACAAAATCCAAAGCACAACCAAAAGTTAATGATTAATCGTTGCTTTTAGCCGAATGTTTGTTTATAATATTAGAACTACTCAACTAAAACAGTAGTTAATATCATAATAGCTGGAGGGTAAGTAATGAAAAGTATTGATACCAGTAAAGAAATGTATGTGTGGCATAAGTTAAGAGGGCAAATAGATCCTGATAAGGTCCAAGAGTTCTATACAGATATAGGAGTACTAAGAGTATACGTCCATAGCGCAGAAGAGCCTGACTATTGCATGTCTATTTATGAGTTACGAATTAGTCACAGACACTTAAACACAATGGATGTAGAAGTAGCCAAAGAGAGAGCTCTTAGTGACTTCCATGCAGCATTATATTTACTGTCAGAAAGAATAGAGAAATCAAAGGTTGGAATGAATGCCATGCTGGAGGAACTAGAAGGTGTCAAAGACAGTTATCTGTCAAAAGTGCAAAGGGATAATGCATCATATAAGTGATACTGTAGACGAGTACTATTGCCTGGTATGTGATATTTCATATATACCAGGTAAGAATGATCCATTGACCTTAGCCAAGACAGCAGTAAGAGTAATTAATAAACATGAAGAAAGCGATATGCAGCAAGCGGTCATAGAATGGGCTAACATATGTAAGTATAAAGAGATCCTAGATTATCTTCATCATTCACCTAATGGCGGTGCCAGGGATGAAAGAGAAGGTGCACGCTTTAAACGTGAGGGTGTAAGAAAAGGTTATCCTGATCTGGAGCTGAATGTATCACGTAAAGGATATCATGGACTATTCATAGAAATGAAGACCGCAAAAGGTAGGCTCTCCACAGCACAAAAGAAATGGAAGAAGTTCTTGCTGGAGGAAGGTAACAGCTGGCATCTGTGCAGGAGTGCAGAAGAAGCTATTGAAATTATTGAATGGTACTTAGGATAAGTCATGTTGGTAATAATAAGAGTTACAACAAATCTACAAAGGAGGAAAATCTATGGCAGGACAATTCGAAGTATATAAGGATGACAATGGTCAATATTGCTTCAGGATGAAAGCAAGCAATGGACAGGTAATACTAAATAGTAAACCATGCGAAGACAAGGCTGCATGTATGAACAACATTCATTCAGTAAAGATGAATGCTAACTCAGCACATGTAATTGATATGGAAGATTAATTGATGAGCCAATGTGTGAATGAGTGTATTTGTGCATTGGCTAGTCATATAAAGAATATGGTGGAGGTTATTAAGTGAGTAGTATAAAAAATCAACTATCCTCTATAAGGGAAAAAGAAGAAAATAAAAAGAAGCATATTGAAATGAAATCAATTCTATTAATAAAGATATTAAGGTATTACGAGATTTAGACTGTTATAATCCAGATGAAGTATACACAAAGACTTCTAACATCAATAACCCTACACAGGATAAGGCTATCAAGATAGTTGATAAGTATTCAGCTAGAGTAGCTGAACTACTATCAGAGCTGAAGGAAATAGATCTAGAGATATACTATATCAAAGAAAAACTGGAGGTCATGGTAAAAGCTGCTGAACTTAGTGAGAATGAATACTGTGTTATTAAGTATTACTATTTGAGGGGATGAGTATTGAGGAGGTTGCAATGGCGATGAATTATAGTGAGGTATGGGTGAAGAAAGTAAAGTCTATTGCAGTTAATAAGTATATAGATCCAGTATTGTATTAGTAACTGTGTTGTATGATAATCATAAGTGTGGTAAAATTGTTACAGATATTACATGAAGGGAAAGAGTTTATGAATAATAAAATTGATTCAAAAAAATTATTGTTGCTATTACTTTACCTACAGATATCTGTTGGAGAGAATGATAAAACAAATATACCTATAAAGGGCTCAACAAGACTACAAAAAATGATGTTTATATACGAAAAGGAAATACACGAGAAGTATGATTTCACAAGCCTCATTGAATATGAACCTGAATTTTTTGCTTTTAATTATGGACCATTCTCAAGTAAAGTACTTGATGATGTCAGATTTTTATCTAATACAGGATTTATTTTGGAAAAGAATTTAAATGCTATAAGTGATGTTCAAGACTCTGAGTTTGCTGAGTATGAAAACTTTGAGTTTAATGGGAAAATTATAGAATCAGAATCATTGCGCGATAACAACTATATTGAATACACACTATCTGATAAAGGTATGAAATTTGTAGAGTCTAGAATTTTGGAAACTGTAAGAACAAAACCTGAATTAATAAAAACACTTATAAACTTTAAATATAAAATAGTGAATATGCCACTTATGTCAATAATACGTTATGTTTACACTAAATATCCAGATATGACTGTAAATTCAAGAATTAAGGATGATATATGATGTATGAATATGAAATGGTGACAGATGTTTATAATAAGCTATTAGAGACAAAAGAGTATAAGAATATTCTGTTAGAGGTGCCATTCATGTCTAGAAGCATTGATATGGTTCTAATAGATAATACTGATAAGATTATTTCTATCGAATTTAAATTGCATGATTGGAAGTCAGCAATTAAACAAGCTCAAGATCATGTTATGGGTGCTGATGAAGCTTATATATGCATGCCACGAAAAAAAAAGATGTCACAGCATATGATCGATGAATTGAAAAATTCTGGGATAGGGCTTATGTATTACGATAATAAAATTGAAGATTTTATTACTATTGAAGTTCCATATGAGCCCAAACTAAAGAAATGGGAAATGTGGAGTCTTAGTTTGAAGAAAATGCTTCAAGAGCTTATTAGCTTGCAAGCCTAAAAATACTCTTCATTAAAGGCTTTATCAAAGCCAGAATAATTGAATTCAATATCATTATTAGGAAATAACTCCATGTATCTTCTTTCTGGTATATCTACCCTGTTTATATGCCAATCTTTTAAATACTCGTATGTATTTGGATCATCTGAATCATGCAAAATAACCTTTATTTTTGTATTGATGTTAACAGCTTTTTTTAAGTAAATATTTAAACTCAAAATCTGCATTTGGCATAGAGTAGCCTATAAAATATATAACATCAGCATCAGACACTTCAATAAACATTTGTTGCCAAATTGTTTTTAAGTGAGTATTTTCCAGCGATTTTATATATGTAGGTGTAATAATTATTGGTGAAAGTTCACCAGCTCTACTTGCATTTTTACATTTGCTACAAAACAACTTCTGGGTGTTGTCTTGAGATAAGTTCCTTATAGTTATATCATTTGTATAATGTGTATATATCCGCCCACAGTTTCTACATATTAACCAATTGGTCGATCCGTGAGGTTTCAATAATTTTATTGATTTTCTATTTCAATATATCTTTACGACTCAGCTTTATATTTGAATCCATGCACTCATTATCTATACAGTAATCAATAGCTATATCATTGTTATACTTGCTACTACACTGATTATAAATAAAAAGTATCGAATAGCGTGTCCCAGTTTATTGATATTAGAGTAACATTACTAGTATCTACAATTGATAAGTTTCTATAATCAACAATGTGTTTAGCAAAATTAATATAAAAATTCGTTAAAAACGTTCTTTTATATGTGAAAAATGATATAATATATGATATACAATCAACTAATGCTCTATGAAACTCTTTTAACTTGTCGTCAGAAAAGTCCAATATATATTCTGGGATGGATATCCCTTTATCGAGAAAAAGTAAAAATATTTTCAACGAAAACCTCATATGATGCAATCCTGTCAAATATGGGGTTTATAATGCAAATGCTTTGGCTCTTTAAAGGACAATGTTTTATCAACATCGAAATAATCATCTTCATTGCCAAAGCATATTACTAAAAACTCTGATAGCAACCTTCTCTTACTCTCAAAATTCTCAAATGTACCTAATACTAAAAATCCGAAGGTATCATCCATAAAATCGTAATCTTTGTCCAAAGAAATATTCTTGCAATATTCTTCAACCGTTTGTTGTTCCAACGAATAGATTTCCTTTAGTAATCTATTTTGCATAGGAAGTCTAGCAGGTGCTGATGCTCCTGCACCAAAAATATAAACCTTTTTATCCATATTAATCTCTACTAATCTCTGATTTAAATTTACTTATTGCAGTAATCCAATTGCTCAAATAATCTACTTCTATGTTACCATCGATTAATGTAAGTTCATCAAATGACTCTTGTAATGTATTTATAATTGATTGTATATCCTTATGCTCTACAAGGTTGAACTCCATCATTTTATTCCTTAAATAATGTGTAACACAAATTTGTTTAGTTGTTTGATTCGCATATGTTCTTCTTTGTGTTCGCCCTGATTTATAGTTTATATTATAAAATTCCGTGTTTTCAAACAATTGGAAGTTACGTATATCATTTTTTATTATCTCTCTACAAACACTGCATCCACATATTTCAACATAATACTTTTCAGCAGCTTTATCAACAGGCATATCAAAATAACCATTATCTGATAAATATCTACTCATCTTGCTATAATTAACTCTTTTATGTATGTCCCTATAATAATACTTGTTTGTAGGAACACCACCACCTATAGGGTAAACCGCTCTAGATTCACCATATTCTAAACCATGACCAACACCATACAATAACCTACCATCTTTTAAATAGTCAGATGTTAGAAGTATTGAGAAAAACGATCCATACAGATTTATAACTTTAACTTGTCTATCCCTAAAACCAACTAATAAGTTAGTAAATCGATTTAGATCACTTATATCACTTTGGTGTTCATTAAAGTCGTCTAACCATAACATTACCCCATCGATTTCTAATGACGAATAACTTTCAAGTATATCTTCTAAAAAATATCTAGCATAAGAGGTGAAATTACTATTTGAGCGTGAATAGTCTCTTGCGGATAGAGCTGTCTAGCAATATTTATGAATTTAATATTTAGTTTTAACCATTCTATATCATCGATATAAAAGTAGGGTGGAATTACACAATTCGGTTTGAATTGAACATCAATAGTTTCATCTGTATCGAACTCTAGAAATTCTTGTACATCCTCATCTATATTAGTTGTTACTGTTTGTAATTGAAAATCTATTACATTCTTGCAGAAATCCTGTAATATATCATCTGAAAAATCGTCTGGTAAAATAGGTCGATCACTGTTGATAACTGAAGAAATAGGTTCACCGTATTTTATAATTAATTTTTCTATCGATTTCTTTATTTTTACCTCATTGTTTTTCTTTTGAATAGGACTTAATTTTATCCAGTGAGTGTTGAAATGAATGTGTAAGAGGATCAACAAAAAAGACTTGTCCATGTTTACTATTTCCAAGACAAATGATGAGATTGCTTTACTAGAATGTGCTACCATATTTGCATTTATAGCTAGGCAATCAAATGTGCCTATATGATTCCTTATGTACTTCTGCTCTGCATTAGTTCCATATCTCAATATGTGCATAACTTCATCCATTATATCTTACCTCTTACTTATCATATAAGGTATATTATAGTATATTTATAGATATTTGCCAACACGTTTACTTGATATATACTAAAATGTACCTTAATCTATGATAAAATGTAAATGTAGAATTCTAAAAGTTCTACTTTGGCGGATGTTTCTCATATATATAATCAATAAAAGAAGTTCAATGCATAAAATAAAATTCAAAAAAATACTAGGCAAAGCTATAAAGAATGCTAATAAAAAAATTATGTCCTAATTGCAGTGCTGTAATAGATGCTTCACATCGATACTGTAACAACTGTATACAATTACATACGCAACAGAAACGCAAGACACATGACGAAGGTAGAAAGAACGACAAGTATCATCTATTCTACCAAAGTAAGGAGTGGAAACAACACGCTCCACTGCACTAAACAATACAACTACATTGACTATATGAACTACATATAAACAACAACTGGTGGAGGCAAACACAGTACACCACATAATAAGCATAAGAGATGATTATAGTAAAAGGTTGGAGATGTCCAATCTTTTTCCATGTAGCGCAAAGACTCACAATAAAATAGAAAAACTATATAAGAGAGATAAAGAGGGAGCACAGATACTGCTAAGAAAACTACTCCTACTAGGGGTAGGGGGTGCGGAAAAGTTTTAATTGATTTGCCCGAAACCGCTTGACCCCTGTTTTGCAGCAAAAACTCCCCAATCAGATTTTTGAGAAAGGGGAAGAATATGCCGAAACCTAAGCAACCAGTGGATTTATTAGCTGCAAAAGGTAAAAAACATTTGAGTAAAAAAGAGTATAAGGAAAGGAAAAGTAGCGAAGTAATAGCAAAGCATGATGATGTCTCTCCTCCCTCATACTTAACCCCAAAACTCAAAAAGAGGTTCACTGAAATAGCAGATGAACTCATAGAATTAAATATATTCGCTAACATTGATTGTGATGCCCTTGCTAGATACATAAACGTAGAATGGCAGTATCAAAGAGTAATAAAAGAAGTATTTAAAGTGGGAGCTATGCACCCAACATACTATGGATTACTAATAATGCAGGAAAAGCTGTTCAAAATGGCTAGAGCTGCAGCAAGTGATCTAGGATTAACAATAACAAGCAGATGCAAACTAGTAGTGCCTAAGCCGGAGGAAAAACCAAAGAATAGATTTGATAAATACGCAAAATGAATAGAGTAACACAATATGCTCTCGATGTAGTTAATGGTGATATAATTGCTGGTCGGTATGTACGGCTAGCATGTCAAAGACACATCGATGATTTAAAGTCGAGTGAAAGTATACTTTACATATACCGCTTTGACGAAGATAAAGCAAATGACATAATTGACTTTTCAGAAAGCCTGACAATAGCTGAAGGTGACGAGGAACTCCCTCTCGCACTTGAGCCATTTCAGGCTTTTATACTTGGTTCTCTTAATGGTTGGGTTACAAAAGATAAAGGCTATAGACGGTTTAGAAGTTCCTATATACAGATAGGCAGACAGAACGGTAAATCATTACTTAATGGTATCCTAGCTGCATACTACGGTAATTTCAGTGGTTATAAGTACGGTCAAATATATTGTACTGCCACTAAAAAAGCACAAGCAAAGATAGTGTTTAAAGAAGTAGTAAAGTTCATCAATGCTGACAGCGATCTGTCAGAGATGTTCAAGATAAAAGAATACAATAGCACTATTGATTGCCTGGTTACTAATTCAGAGATACGTGCATTAAGCAGAGATACCGAGAGTATTGACGGCTTCCGTCCATATCTTGGTATTGTAGATGAATACCATGCACATAAAAACAACCAAATGTACAAGCTCCTTGAGGGCGGTACACGAAAACTAAAAGAGTGCTTAATATCAGTTATTACTACTGCTGGATTTAATCTGAATGGTCCATGCTACAAAATGTGGAAGAACTGCACAGATGCGCTAGATAGTAATTGCTTAAGTCCTAAGAAGTTTGTTTATATCGCTCAACTCGATAAAGATGATGATATTTGGAAACCAAGTAATTGGATAAAAGCAAATCCATTAGTATGTAAAGATGCTGATGCAATTGAAGCACTTATTGAGATAGCTAACGAGGCACGTAATAGTGTAGATAAATCAGACTTACGTGACTTTATCACTAAAGCATTAAACGTCTGGTACAGTGCGCTAGATAACAGATACCTGGATGCAGAGAACTGGGAAGCATGCGCATGTGATTTAACATTGGAAGACTTCAAGGGCAAAGAATGTGGATTAGGATTAGACCTATCCAGTGGTGGTGACTTAACAAGCGGAGTACTGGAATTCCCATGTGAGGTAAATGGTCTTCTGCCTACTTTATGCACCAGCATTCATTTATGCCAGCTATGCGATTAGCAGAGCATATATCAAGTGATAATGCAGCATATGATGTATGGGCGAACGAAGGACTAATTACCCTAACAGAGACACTAGGTGGTGTTAAAACTGATTATAAGTACATCATAAGTTATTATAAGCAGCTTATAGATGAATATGATTTGAAGCTTAAGGTAATAGCATATGATCCACACAATGCAGATGCATTCCTAAGTGATCTAGAAGAGTTCGGAATAGACTGTATTGAGATTGTCCAATCAGCCAGAAGCCTTAATACTGCTACTGAGGATCTACGTCTCAGTACAACAGGTGAAACCAAAACCATCCTTTATAACAAAGAAGATGGTTTATTTAGATTCTGTGGTATTAACGCAACACTGACAAAAAATAGCTTTGGTGAAATCAAGCTAGACAAAGCAACACGTGAAGAACGTATTGACCCAATGGATGCTGCAATTGATATTCACAAAGTGATGATCACAAATAAGGATAACTACATACCGCCTCTAACTGAGGAACGGATAAAGAATTTCTATAGTCGATAGGAGGAAAATATGATAAAAGTTAAAGATTATATACCTGAAATATTAATAGTAATAGGTGTAGCTGTAATAGTTGGAGTTGTCACATACCTTAACCTTATTGCTGGATTATTTTGCTTAGGTGTACTGCTTATTGGAGCAGGATTAATAGCTGCAAAAGCTAGGGGGTAACAGTGAAACTATTTGGCATGAATTTAAATGACCATAATATAAGAAATGATACAGAATGGTCATTAAGTACAGATGAAGAAATTCTCCTAAAACTTCTAGGCATAGATACTGGAACTATTAGCAAGAACAAAATAAATGAAGTTACTTTCTTTGTCTGTCTTAAGCATCTTGCAGAGAGTATGGCAAAGCTGCCTATAAAACAGTATTCAATCTCACAGCAAAAAGGTAAAGAGATTATACATGATAATCATCTTGATAGGTTATTGAATATAGAACCAAACTGCTATATGAATGCTACTACATTCTGGCAAGCAGTAGAAAATAATCGTAACTATTACGGTAATGCTTATGTTTATATCGAGAGACAAAACGTACAGGTAAAATACTTGCCCTATGGGTGCTACCATCTAATGAAGTTAAAATCTACATCGATGATGCAAGTATTATAGGTAATAAGAAAAAGAATGCCCTCTACTATGTATGGACTAACCAGCAAGGCAAACAATATCTTTTTTATAGATATGAAATACTGCATTATAAAAGTAGCATGACATTTGACGGTATTGCTGGTATAGCAGTAAAAGATGCTTTACTTCTAAATATTGAAACTGGTCAATATAGTCAAAAGTATTTGCAACAACTATATAAAGGCAATATGTTTGGTGGAAAGATAGTACTCCAATATACAGGTGAAGTTGGTAAAGGTTCAGATAACTTAATTCTAGAAACTGAAAGATATGCAAATTCAGTAGGTACTGGTAAATTTCTTCCCTTGCCTATTGGTGTAACTGCATCACCATTAGAAATGAAATTATCAGATGCAGAGTTTACCGAACTAAAATAAACTGAACGCTCTACAGATTGCAAGTGCATTCGGCATAAAACCGAATATACTAAACAACTATGAAAAGTCTAGCTATTCCAACAGTGAAACACAACAGTTAGACTTTTATATTAATAGCCTCTCTCCTATCATCAAGCAATATAAGGAGGAGGATACCAGGAAGCTATGCACAAGTACATTCCTTGAACGTGATGTTAAGGGTTTATTTAAGATGGATCCAAGTAAGCAAATGACATACCTACAAAAAGGTATTAATAACTTTATGTTTACCATTAATGATTGCCGAGAGGATCTGGACATGCCATATATTGACCATCCTATGGCTAACATTCCAATAGGTAACGGTAATTATAAAACACTAGACCAAATGCAAGAAGATGAGACCAGTGAAGGAGATAACAATGCCAAGAATATTGCAACTCAACAAAAAGAAGCCTGATGGTAAAATAGTTCAGCACGGAAAGCTTGAGATTAAGAATGAAACAAGTGAGAGTGCTGACCTTTACATATATGGATATATTTCATCATTCAAGTGGGATGATGAAGATGTGGTACCTGCTGATGTTAAAACATTCTTAGATTCAGTAAAAGATGTAAAAAAACTTAATATCTATATCAATTCTGGCGGTGGTTCAGTATTTGCAGGTATGGCAATACATAACATGATAAAGCGTATGCCAGCAAATAAGACTGTATATGTAGATGGTTTAGCTGCCAGCATAGCCAGTGTTATTGCATTTGCCGGGGACAAGATAGTTATACCATCCAATTCATATCTAATGATACATAAGCCCTTAATAATGGCATATGGTAATGCTGTTGAGCTGAGAGATTTAGCCAGTGTATTAGATAAAATCGAAGATGGCATCCTAAATGTTTATATGGAAAAAGCAAAAGATGGTGTAGACAGAGAAATGATATCTGATTTGGTAAATGATGAAACATGGTTTACTGGTGAAGATGCTGCAGACTATTTTGATATTGAATTATCATCTAGTGTTCAAGCAGTAGCCTACTGTATGACTGAAAGATGTAAGCATATTCCTGATGATGTTAAGGCAAATTCAAGTAATCCAGCAGATATTATATCATGTGATGATGAAAAGATTAAAATGCTTAAAGCCAAAATGCAATTAGCGTGCGAAAATTTAGCACGTAATAATAAAGGAAAGTGAGATTTATATGAAACTAAAAGAACTATATGCTAAATTAGCAAAACTAAATGATGAAGCTGTGATTCTTGCTGATGATGATAACGCCAGTTCAGAAGATATCATTGCAAAAACCAAGGAGATCCAAAAGGTTAAGGCTACGATTGCAATGATGGAAGAATCAGCAGAGGATGAAAGACAAGATGCTCATAACAGTATCAACAACGGTGGTATGCATCCATATGATGGTGGTGATGACGATGATGAAAGTCAGTCAGAAGCTGTATATGAGGAAGCATTCTATAATGAACTGAGAGGTCGCAGAGTATCTGCTGAAGGCAGAGAAATGCTGGAGACTGCAAGTAATGCACTATCTAGTGGCACTGGTGAAGATGGAGGCTATCTTATCCCCACAGACCAGCAAACAGCAATCATAGAACTCAAACGCAGCATGAGAGCATTAGAGCATGAAGTAAATGTAGAAAACGTTACTACAAATACTGGAACACGTAACGTAGAGAAAGATGCTGAATTTACACCAATGACAGAATTCACCGAAGGTGATGATGTACCTGATGGTGGATCTCCACAATTTATGAATATTTCATATGCAATAAAAGACCGTGGTGCGTTTTTGCCTGTACCAAATAATCTGCTTAATGATAATACAGCAAACCTGAAATCATATTTGAATAAATGGCTTGCTAAGAAGCAGGTTGCAACTAGAAATAGTCTAATTGTTACATTGTTAAGTACTGTACTAACAGTACCAACAGCAATCGCAGGTTTAGATGATGTTAAAGATGTAGTAAACGTATCACTAGACCCTGCTATTTCTGCAACTTCAAAAGCATACACCAACCAGGATGGTTTTAACGAAATGGACCAATGGAAAGATACTGACGGTAGACCATTACTTCAGCCATGTCCAACAGACTCAACTAAGAAAATGATTGCTGGTAAGGTCATTGAGGTTTACTCAAACAAAACTCTAAAAACTACTCTTGGTAAAGCACCTATATATATTGGTTCAATGAAAGAGTTTGTTACTCTATTTGATAGGCAGGCAATTTCAGTGGTTAGCACAAATATTGGTGGTGAGGCATTCAAAAAGAATAGAACAGATATCCGCGCAATTTCTCGTGAGGATGTTAAGTCTGTTGATTCAGATGCATTGGTATATGGCGAAATAGTAGTATCTTAACAGGAGGATAAAATGAAAGTAAAATGTATTAGAAACTGTACAGGTAAAGGGTACAAAGACTTCAAAAAAGGTGAAGTGAGAGACGTAGATGAGAAACTAGCTAAAAAGCTAGTTTCTTTTGGTTATGCTGAAAAAGCTGGCAAAAGCACGGCATCATAAAAGCAAATTAACTGAAAGGTGATAAGTAATGAGCATTATAACTAAAAGCGAAACAAAGGAATATTTGCGTATTGACACTAACGTAGACGATAGTTTAATCGAAATGCAAATAGTAGCAGCAGAAGCAATGCTCAAGAACTCTACTAAAACAGACTTTGATGATACAAACAAATTAGCAAAACTATACTGTTTGATGCTGGTTCAGCACATGTATGAGGAGCGGACATATACCGCTCCTAAAAATGAGCAAACTAGCTTAATGGCTCAAAGTCTATTACTACAGTTAAAGTATTGCTATCCAGTTGATGAAGAGGAGGCAACATGAACCCAGGTAACCTAAATAAACGGATTGAAATAATGCGACTAACAGGTGAGTCTGATGGTGCCGGTGGTACAGTGGATAATTTTAAGACTGGTCAAGGATGGGAAACTGTAGCCCCTACATGGGCTGCAATTCGTCCAGCTAGTGCATCCACAAAAACAGTAGCTCAGCAACGAAAGAGCGAAGTGACCCATGAGGTATTAATACGCTACCGTGAGGATTTCAATGAAAAGGACGTTATTAAATATGACGGTAGAAAACTAGAGATAGATACAATCATTAATCTTGATGAGCAGAAACGTTATCTGAAACTAGAATGCAGGGAAGATAAGGTAATCGAAACAGAAGAAAGTGAATAATAGCTAATGAGTGATGTTGAGTTAGGTGTAACAATAGAAGGGAAAAGTAAAACCATAAGCAAGCTGTGGAAATACAGCATTAGTTTTACTGAAGCTGCAACTGTTATCACTAGAAATGCTGCAAAAATGGTTGTTGATATCGGACGTATATTAGCACCTGAAGGACCTACTGGAAATCTCAAGAAGTCTATAAAAGCTAAATACTTCTGGAAACTAGGACCGGCCGCAACTGTTATGCCTAGAGCAAAAACGGCACCTCATAGACACCTGGTACAGTATGGTACTGTTGAGCGTTCTCATGAAAGTGGTAAAAGCACAGGTAAAATGACTTCTAACAGATTTATGGATGGAGCAGATAAAGGCGCAGATGCATACTTCCAGGCAGCTATAGCAAAAGAGGTAAACAAGCATGTTGTTATTTAATTTACAGAAACAAGTATATCAGACACTAAGCAATGCACTATCAGTAAAAGTCTATGATTACATACCGGAAGGAGCAAAAACTCCTTATATAGTTATAGGTGATGATAAGGCAATACCTTGGAATACAAAGATGGAAAAAGGTTGGGAGTTTACTACTACCATAAATGTATGGGGTGGAGAACGCTCAATGAAGGACGTAAAGACAGAACTAGGGAACATAGAAAGCGCATTAGCTAAAGACATTGGTGATTACGAATTTTACGGAGTATCTTCTATTGAAGCTAAGCGTGTAGCAGTTGACCTGGTTCAAGGTATAATAATATTCAAGTACAGAATGGAGGTACAGGATGTCTAAATTTAAAGGTGTAGACGTAGCTATCAAAGTAGATGGTACTGTAATTGCTGGACAAAGGGGTGCTACCCTTAACAGGTCAGGCGAAACACTGGATACTACTACAAAAGATAGTAATGGTTGGTTAGAGAATGAAGCTGGTATGAAAGAATGGGGCGTCGATTGTGATGGTCTACTGATTAAAGATGATGTCGGCTTTACAGCATTGGAAACAGCTTTTAATAATGGTGACAAAGTTACTGTCGAAGTTGGATTGCCATCAGGTAATAAATATAGTGGAGATGCAGTTATCACTGATCTGCCAATTGAAGCACCATATGACGATGCAGTAAGCTACTCCGCATCATTCGCTGGCTCTGGTCCACTCATAATAACACCAACAACATAATAGGAGGACTACATGGAAATAAAGCAATCAGTATTCATTAAAGCCGATAAAGGACGTAATATAAGACTTACAACAAATGCCCTTGCGAAAGCAGAGGAAATTATCGGTAAGCCTATATCAAACTTTGGAGATAATATGGGTTTTAGAGAAATACGCACTGTTCTTTACTGTGGTCTTTATTGGGAAGATAAGGAATTAACTGAAGAAAAAACCGGCGATATTATGGATATAATAATCGAAAACAACGGTTTTGGATACCTTGGAGAGAAAGTTCAGGAGGCACTGAGCCACGCTCTGGGAAAGACAGAAGTACTGGAAGTAAAAACATCCGGCACAGAAATGAGCATGGATGAAGCCTACCAGTACTACACTGGCATGATAGGTCTTAGCCCACAAGAGTTTTTTTGATAGCACACCATTTGAACTTAGTAATAAAGCTGAGGGTTATATAAAGAACCAAAAACGGAGTGCAGAGATGCAGAGCTTTATTACTAGTGTAGGTGTAAACAATGCTATTAATAAGAAGAAAAGTAAAGCTCTTTAATGATAATGGCGAATTCAAAACAGGGAAAATAGATCCTGAAAAGAAAAAGTCTGACATGGACTATATCAATGAGAAATTCGGTGAGGATTAATAATGAGTAAAATGATTACATGTGAAGAATGTGACACTAATTTTGAGGTAAATCTTAAAGAGCAGAAAATCGGTAAAGTAAAGAGGCACTATCTAGAGTGCCCTTTCTGCCAGGAAAAGTATACTGCATTCTATACTGACTGGCAATGTGAGAAGATTCAAAAGCAAATTGAAAAAATTGCGTAGCTACGTAAAGAAAAAAGTCTCCTAAAACCAAACACCACCTGGAGAAAATCGAAAAGCTACAAGCTGACTTGCGGAAACGAATGCGAAAGTTAAAAGATGAATATGAACCAAAAGCACCAGAATAGGTGCTTTTTTAATGGAGTGAGATAGATGGCATTACTTGTTAAGGTAGGAGCTGATATAAACGGTTTCCTAGCTGGGATGAAAAAATAGATAGACAAATCAACAGGCTGGTGCTGGCTTCGCTTATGTTGGTAAGCAATTTACTAAGGTTGGAAGCGGTCTTACTAAATCTGTCACTGTACCTATAGTAGGTATTGGTGTCGCAGCAATGAAAGTCGGTATTGATTTCGAGTCTCAAATGAATAAAGTATCCGCAATAAGCGGAGCAACAGGAGCAGACCTTGAAACTCTCAAAGGCAAAGCAAAAGAGTTAGGCTCTCAAACCAAATTCAGTGCTACAGAGGCAGCAGAGGGCTTAGAGTACTTTGCCATGGCAGGTTACAGTGTAGAGGACAGTGTCAATGCTATTGGACCTACATTGGACCTTGCTATAGCTAGTGGAGCAGATTTAGCAACTACAGCAGACATAGTCTCAGACTCTATGACTGCATTCGGTCTAGCAAGTAGTGAAACAGCCAAGTTTACTGACTTGCTAGCCAATGTATCAAGGAGTGCAAATACTAATGTTAATTTATTAGGTGAGTCCTTCCAGTATGTAGCACCTGTAGCAAGTGCTATGGGCTACTCTGCCGAAGATACAGCAGAAGCCTTAGCACTTATGGCTCAGGCAGGTATTAAAGGAAGCAACGCAGGTACAACGCTGAGAAGTGCATTAACAAGACTTGCTAAACCTACTGGTGAAGTCCAATCTCTGATGAAAGAAATGGGGTTAGAAATGGCAGATGCTGAGGGTAATATGTTGCCACTGGATAATGTTATTGGACAACTACGTAATTCTTTCGGTGATTTATCAGAGGAGCAACAAGCCCAATACGCTACTACCCTATTTGGTAAGCAATCAATGAGTGGTATGCTGGCAGTTATAAACGCTACTGAATCAGATATTAATAAGCTTGCAGATGCTACAACAAATTATGATGGTGCTGCATCTGATATGGCATCAACTATGCAGGGTGGTACACAAGGTGCTCTTGATAAAATTAAAAGCACTTTCGAAACTATCGGCATTACACTATCAGAGACATTGTTACCTATACTTAATAAGTTTCTTGACAAAGTTCAGGAATTAGCTGATAAGTTCAACGCTCTATCTCCTGAACAACAAGAGCAAATAGTCAAAATACTGGCTATTGCAGCAGCACTAGGACCACTATTAATGATTATTGGTCAGGTAATAACAATTGTAGGTGCAATACAAGCTATGTTTGCTGTACTGGGTCCAATACTAGCTGGTATATCTGCACCGATACTAATAATTGTAGCAGCGATAGGATTGCTAATAGCTGCATTCGTATACCTTTTCAATAATAATGAGCAGTTCAGAACTAGCGTACTTGCCATGTGGGAGCAAATAAAGCAAGCATTCCAGGCAGCAGTAACCTTTATTAAGGCATTGATTTACTGGCTAGGAGAAATTATTACAAATGCATGGAATTCAAACTTTATGAATATCCAAGGAATAGTAGCTAGTGGATGGGAACTTATAAAAAGTTATTTCCAGTTTGCCATAGACTTGATTACTGGTATATTTAGTGTATTTACATCATTGCTGCAAGGTGACTGGCAAGGAGCAATTACTAAGTTATTAAATCTTACTAATAAGCTGCGTACCCAGCTAGTTAATATAATTAAAAATATGCTAAATTTTGTGCTTAATATATTCGGTACAAATCTAACCGAATTGACAAGCAAAATTCAAGAGAAAATTGATAGCATAAAGGAAATATTCGAAAACCTAAAAGAAAAGATTAGGGATATAATGGACGGCATCATGGAAGTGTGGAGGTCATTTAAGCTACCTACATTTACACTAAGGACAAGAACCAAGATGGTACTAGGGAAAGAAATCACTTTTCCTACAGGCTTTAATATCAACTGGCATGCTGATGGTGGTATATTTACACGTCCTACAGTGCTAGGCGGTCATGGATTCGGCGAAAAAGGTAAAGAGGCTATATTACCTCTTAATAGATTACCTGGTCTTTTAGGCTTAGATAAGCAAAGCAACAATCATGTAGTTATATACCTAGATGGTGAAAAAATCTATGACGGTATAGATACATTCCTTGGTGAGAAAGTACTAGGCGGTGTGTAATGTGGTCTGTATTTATCAATGATAATGAAATACTCAATAAGTGCATGAATTTGTCAGTATCAAATCAGTTAGATAACCAAAACAGCACTTTCTCCATTACATGTAAAGACCTAGACGAGTTCTACAGATACTGCCATTGTGTTGCAAAAGTAGAGGGGGAAAAGGTAGCTGGTGGGTTTGTTACTGGTGAAACATATTCAGATAAAGGGTACATAGGTGTCGACTTAAAATGCACTGATTATAATTTTATATTTCAGCGCAGAAAAGTAGCTAACAAATATGAGAATATGACTGTTAGTGATATTCTCATTAATTTAATATCAACATATGCGCCCGAGTTTACAGTAAATCACCTGCAGGTATGTTCTACTGTTATTGATGAGTTGCAGCTAGATAATATCTATCTAAGTGAAGCTATAAAAAAGGTGGTGCAGCACACATCTGATTGGCACTACTATATTGATACAAATATGGACTTTCACCTATTCAGAGGATACGAGAGTACAGGCAGTCAATATAGCACGAATGTATTAGATAAATCCTTTAAAGCTGATTACAACATAAGTGAAACTTACAATAGGATATGGATTATCGGGCTAAACAGTCTAGTGATAAAACTATAAAACAGTATTTTACATGTGATGGGTTTCAAAGATATTTCACACTAGCCTATGAGCCAAACTACGTAAAAGTATATCTAGATGATGTGCTTATGAATTCTCTAGTTGATAGTAATGGTGATGAAGCCCAGGACTTTCTAATAAACAAAGCAAATAAGGTAGTGTATATCCCTGAAAATATTACTACTCCATTTACTGGTGCATTAAGAATTGAATATAGACCAACTGTACAAATCATCGATTACTTTGAGGATAGCAGGTCAGATAATCCATACCTGCTAGAGAAGATTATAAAGAACAAAGACATAACTAACAAAATGAATGCCAGGAAAATTGGTAAAGCAGAAATTAAAAGAGACAAAGATATTAAATCTACTATATCATTTAAAACATATGATAGAGCTGATATTGGACAAAAATGTTATGTATACAAACCTGAGTTTAAAATAGATGGCTACTACTTAGTAACTAAGTCTAGTATGAACATAGGTTTAATTGGTAAAGCATTATATAGTCTGGAGATGACATCACTATGAAATTAAGCGAAATAGTACAAGGTCAAAATGACAGAGTTGGAGCACTTGAAACTGATACACTAGATGATAAGCTAGTTACTCCACAAATTGCAAAGATATTCGAATACTTATCAATTTCTACACGCATCAAAGTTACTAAGGCTGATTACTACATGTGTGGTAAAGTATTGTGTGATGCTGACCAAAAAACACTAAATCTGTAGAAACGAGGTATTATTAATGATATCAAATAAATTGATCACTGATATAGCAGATTTTATCTCCAATAGTATTGCTGCAGTTGCAATTGGTACAGGCAATGAACCAGCATTAAATGATACTACCCTTGATCAAGAAGTACTACGAAAAGCAGGAACTATATATATAGATGATGACATAGTAGTAGCAGAAATGTATATAGATGAAACAGAGTTAAATGATATAAATTTGACCAATACAGGGATATTCGACTCGATGCAGCTAATTGCTGGTGGTGCAATTGATGAGATAAAAACCAATACTGAAAGTCTAACTATATCATTAGAAATCACTGTAGAAAGGAATTAAAAGTGCCATATAACAAAACTACATGGATAGATGGAGTAACACCTTTAGCAGCTATAAAGCTTAACAATATTGAAGAATGGTTAGGAAAAGTAGCTCAAACGATAATAAATAATCCTACACTAGATGCAGGTGTAATAGCAGGTGATTGTGTTCTCTATAATACTGATGATAATAAATGGTATACATCTGAATTAGGTATTGGACATTATGATGGAACTGATATTATATTACCAGGTCCGATCATGGTAGTGAATGGACTAACAAAAGGTTTTAACTATTATGTTCAAACAAACGGCAGCATATCCAAGACTATAACAAGCAGAAAAGTAGGATATGCAATTGCTGATAATCATTTAGTTGTACTTGGTAATGGTAACTATGGTATTGATGAAGCATATGTAGTTCCAGTGAAAAAGTTTAACGCACATCCATCAATTACAAATGAGATATGGTTAGAAATTGAAAAGGATGAGAACGCAACTGGAGTGTTAGTAAAGAAAAGTAATTCTCCTTATGATGGGAGTGGCATTGACTGGGGTACTACTGTCATTGATATCACAGATGATACTCCATATCATGGGGAAGGTAATTTCTATAAGGATACTACAGCTACTTTAGGACAAAGAACTTACTACAAAGCTTTTCAGTACTTTGGTAGTCTATATAATGTTGTTCAAGGTCAGAACGAGAGCGACTGTTACTGTAGAAATGGTACTGGATTTTGGAGCTTCAATACTAATGATGTCAGTGGGGCAACTATTATTAATAGATACCTTGGTGCTGATTTTACAGCTAGTAATATTTCATACACTCAACAAATTAAAGGAAATGGTGCTTATATCAATGACACAACATCTTATATTCGTACAACACCGAGATTTATCCCTAGGCTGGTGACCATACATATGTAGTGTGGACTGCTAGACCAACATCAGGTGTAAACTGGATTTTATGCGAAGCCTCTGCACATGATGGGTCAGATGGTTCAACACATGAAAGAAGTTATGGCTGGCAGATAGGAATTGATTCTACAGGTGATTTTGTAGTTGAATACGGTACTGGCTTAGCTGGCTCTTGGGGCACATACAATATACCTGTGGGAGTTGATGCTAATACTCATATGTTTGCGATTACATTTGGTGATAGTGGTATTACAATACATATTGATAAAGAAGTTTCAAGTTATTCAGGTCAATTCTCTTACGGTTCAGTGCCATCAGATAGCAATATGCCTATCAAGTATACAGGAATAGGCATAGAGGCTTTTAATGATTTTGGCGGCAACTACAGATTTGACGGTTGTACAGGCCAATCCTATGACCAAGCTAGATTGTATCAAGATACTATACTAGCACAGACTGACCGTGACAGCCTATATGACCTAGATAAAGCTGCATAAAGGAGATAGATATGTTAGTAAAAGTAAACACCTCTGATTATGATGGTGGAGCACAAATGGTAGCACAAGATGTTATAAATAAACAACTGATTTTGGAACTAAACGTTGCGCCAAGTTACACACATACTGTTGTAGAAGATATTCCATCCAATTTCATGCAGATGGTACACCTGGTAGGTTGGTGAATATATGAACCTTGCAACAATTCAAGATGTCCAGGAAGCTATTGATTATTTACCTCCTGAAAAGGTAGAACATTGCGGTGATTTATATTCACTTCTAAATACTTATGATGTTCAGCTAATGTATGATGCAATGTTAGTAGAAGGAGTATAGTATGAGTAAACAGTCAGATGCGATTATAAGGCAAGTAAAAGCTGGTAAGAATACTGAAAAATCATTAATGAAGGCAAAAAGCTAGTAGAAAAGAATCCTGATGATTATCCTGAATTAGTTGAACTTCTTGATAAGCATAAAGGTGTCAGTATATCAGATACTAAAGAAAGTTTTTCTACTGCTGATGCCATGAAGCTGTATAAAGAATTAGAAAAGCGTGTGGAGAAGTTAGAAAAAAGTAATAGTAAGAAAAAGTAGAGAGTGAAGGGGTAATAGCAATGACAACTGAGCAAGTAACTATACTCGTAGCTGTAATAGCTGCAACACCAGGAACAATCACTGCGATAGCACTAATAATAAAAAACCGAAAATTATCATGTGCTATTAATATCCTTAATATGCGTGTGAATATGGTTCAGACATACCAAAACTGTGAAAAGCAAGGTTTCAGAACTAAATTAGATTCAAGTATATTCTACGAAATGTATGAATTTTATACTAAGAAACTAAAACAAAACTCGTATATATGCAGGGATGTTGAACCAGCGTTTTCTAAACTTGAAAAAAGATAACAAAGGTAATTATGACACCGTATGGTGTTTTTTTATTACAAAAAATTAATAAGGAGAAATTATGACAAACAAAAAAATTTTACGTGATGCATCTGTTGTAACAACTATCATTCTGACCGTGATTGGCTTAATATTTGCAGTATTAGCCTTACCTCAGCCTGAATGGATGAACGAACTAGTAACTCTCTCAATGGCAGTATTGATAGCTTTAGGTATCTTTGCACAGCGTGGTGAAACACCAATTAAGCTAACATTTAGAACCTTCCTTGATAAGTGGGGGTCACCTGTGACGTGGGGTGCTATTATTTCATTAGCGGACTTTGTAACTAAGATAACCCAAGCAGGAACACAAATTAATTCTATATTCTATTGGGTAGTATTATTCGGTGAAGCACTATTGATTATATTTGGTGCGATTAACGATTCTAATGTACGTGGAGCACTAACTCAAAAGCAGTTATCACTATCTAATAGTACTGCAATGAATATGGCAGCATAAGATTTATACAAAACAATAATTAATTAACCTACACCCTGCTAACGTTTGCAGGGTGTTTTTTGCTATAAGGAGATAATATGAGTAAATCAGTGAAACAATGCACAAAAGAATGGCAAGGGCATCTTACAGCACTAGGTCTTTATAAAGGTAGAATAGATGGTAAATTCGGTGAAGGTTCTCTAAAAGCATCTATACTACTATTATCTGGTTCAAGTACTTCTGATGAGCAGAACGATAACACATCAGAAGTTAATAATACTGAGCTGCTACCTGCCAATATCACAAATAACTTTGATTGGTGGGAGTGGGAATGTGAAGATGGCTCTCCAATACCAGAAAGTGCGAAGCCACACATTGAGGCTATGTGTAAATTGGTGTTACAACCTGCAAGAGATGAACTAAATGCAATCATTGATATTGTTAGTGGTGACCGCTCTCAAAAGCATAATGATAGCCTGTATCCTAAAGACAAGTATCCTGATGTTACATATCCTACCCAGTCAATGCATATAGGCAAAGGTGCAGTAGATGTATCTAGTGAAAAAATGGAACAATTAGGATTAATCTGCATTGAGAAATATCACAACCATGTAATAAATGGTTTAGGACTTGGAATTCACAGTATTCATATGGATCGTAGAGGTTATATTTCTTATGATAATGATAGAGCCTTTTGGACATATGGAGATACAAATAAGTTCTATCCAAGCTGGATAGCAAAGCTAATTGAGTATAATATCAAGTACTAAAATCATAATTTACATTTGGCACTTGACATTTTCTTTGACATTTGATGAATGAAATTAAAAATTTCCGTATTAGATAACTAATACGGAAACTCTAAACCCCTACTATTTAAAGGCTTTTTGGCAGAGAGG
>LQAI01000101.1_pt1 | contig 25179 bp, 28 predicted proteins | sample 1535821 | NCBI WGS metagenome assembly LQAI01 (sample SAMN04331586, study PRJNA305678) | bioreactor metagenome | isolation source: bioreactor_5 inoculated with Wadden Sea sediment 1st replicate of a... | place: Germany:Bremen | reverse complement strand
TTTTTAAAAATTATGGCTAGACGATCATTGGTCTAGTTCGAAGATCTCTCTTTGGACCTCCGTCTCCGCGGGTCGAATGGGTCTGTATAGTCCCTGTTATTCCAGGGCTGGTCAGGGGAGTGGGACACCGATGAGACCCCACCCAGCCTACGGCAAGATAGGCACGCTGATAGGAGGAGGATGCAAAGAACCAGCTTCATGACAGGATTCTGGTCATGGTGGACCCATCTGTCAAGACAGCATAAGCAAAAAGTTGATTTGATTTATGCTGCATTCTAATATACTTCAGCAGGGGTGCTGATCCCATGTGGCGTATGCGGTCTCTCAGAATTATACATTCTGGTAAAAGAAGATATTCCTGCTATCACTTCGGGTACTGTTCTATAGTCCTTTAGCTAGACTTCTCCATATCTCAGGGTCCACAAGATCTTTCGATTGCTCGGTTATCCAAGGCTCTTCCTTTGTCGTCCATGCTGAATAGTGCACCAGAAGCGAGCACAAGCTCACAATACTCCTTAGAGGTAAACTGGCTTCCCTGATCCGAATTCTGGATCTCATGAGCTCCATAGAGATGCACAGCACGTCTGAACGTAGCAGCACAGGACTCTATATCCATCGTAGTCGAGACCTCCCAGCTCAGGACCTTCTTACTGTACCAGTCGATGATAGCAGCCAGATAGATAAATCCATGATTCAATCGAATATAGGGTACATCTGCCGAACACACCTGATTGGGACGATCTATCGTGCTATTCCTCAAGCGATAGGGATAGATCACATGCTCTGATCCTTTACCCGGTTTTGAGAGATTCTTTCCTGGACACAGTGCCTGAATGCCTATTATACGCATCAACGCTGTATACGCTTACGATTGACCTTATAGCCCTTTCTCTTAAGCATGTTCCGTATCTGGCGGGAAAGCCTGATCTTTGGTATGGATACCATGATGTAATCGAGCTATTCCTATCAACAGATAGTGTGTGAGGATCCTCATGCTGTAGGATATGTGATTACGTGCAGCAAACTGTGATGATATCTCATATGATATGAGTGGCGTCGACATCGTCTTCACCCTCTTGTATACATAGCTATCCTTCTGGGTGCAGATATTGTCAGCGGATACTCGCTGCTCTTGTATATCCGGGGAAGATGCTCAGGACCCATGTGCCTAGTTCATCTGTGGATACCTGAAAGATAAGGTTCTATAGGCCCGGAGGTCCTGGACGATATCCATGATCTTCACTAGCAGAAAAGGCAACGTTGCTCGTAAAATAAAAAAATTTGACAAATGAAATATCCTAGATTAGTATTCAACAGAAGTGAATGATCATCCTCTTCAATAAGAATTTCTATCAATAAAAAAAAAGTCAATACATGTACTATACACTGAATGGAATGAGTGAATGAGCCACACAATCAAGAACTTTGCAGCACCAACGTGCGTGGTTCATTACCTCTTTCAGGATAGGTATGTCTAAAAAAAAAAGGGGAGATAATATGACAACATCAAAGACATCAAGGATGCCGCATATCTTTGTGATACTGTTTGCATTCATCGTACTTATGACCATCCTTACCTATATCGTCCCAGCCGGAGCATATGATCGTGTCGCTGTCGAAGGGACAAGTAGGATGATGATCGATGCAGAATCGTACCATACAATCGAGCGTACCCCCGTCGGACTGCTTGACCTGTTCGTCGCATTACCGCAGGGATTTGTTGAAGCAGGTTGGGTAGTGGTACTTACCTTCTGTGTAGGCGGTGCGTTCATGGTCGTCAAAGGGACCGGAGCGATCGCCATAGGTGTGGACAATCTGGCACGACGCCTTTCAAAACGCGGGATCATCATCATCCCCGTGTTAATGGTTATCTTCGCAACGATCGATGCCTTCATCGGTATGCCGGAGCTCTGTATGGTCTATGTACCAGTGATCCTCCCGCTCATGCTGGTATTGGGATTTGATTCGATCACTGCAGCAGGTGTGGCATTGATCGGATCTGCAGCAGGCTTCACTGCAGCACTGACGAACCCGTTCACCGTCGCTATCGGGCAGAAGATCGCTGGACTCCCGCTCTACTCAGGGGTCAAGTTCCGACTTATCACGCTCATCGTTACCCTCATCGTCGGGGTGATCTTTGTGATGCGCTACGCTGCGAAGGTGCGCAAGAATCCAGAAACGAGCAGTATGTATGAGATTGACGAACCTCGCAGAATACAGCTACTTGAGGAAGGGACAGGAGAGAACACAAAGGCGACCACAAAGCAGAAACTCGCTGGTATCTCGGCAATCATCATCTTTCTCGTCCTCATCTTTGGAGTATTGCAATACAAATGGGACATGCCGCAGATAGGTGGTATCTTCATCGCTATGGCTATCGTCTCTGGATTATTGGGAGGCATGAATTCCAAAGAGATCTCTGAGGCGTTCATCAAGGGTTGTCATGATGTCCTCGTAGGTGCCTGATCGTTGGTATCGCACGAGGAGTCGCAGTTGTTATGGTGCAGGGACAGATCATGGACACGATCGTCCATGCCCTAGCAAATGGTGTGCAGATACTGCCTCCAGCAGTCACCTCTGTAGGGATGCTGGTCGTACAGTCGCTATTCAACTTCCTCGTACCCTCTGGTTCAGGTCAGACCTTGATCACCATGCCTATCATGGCACCTCTGGCAGATCTGGTCGGAGTGACACGACAGACCGCAGTCTTGGCTCTCCAGTATGGAGACGGGATATCGAATATCTTCTATCCGACATCAGGGTACTTCATGGCCTCTTTGGCTCTTGCAGGTGTTCCTTGGGAGAAATGGGCTAAGTTCATGCTGCCATTGTTCGGAATCTGGTCTGTAGTCGGGGCTTTCTTCCTCGTGATCGCACAGGCGATCCAGTGGGGACCCTTCTAGGCACCACCATCTAATACGAGAAAGGGGCACATCGATACACAGATGAGCCCCTGAACGATCATAACCAGTGAGGAAATGATGAACAGAGAATCTATAGAAGCAGTATCTGCTGCGATCGATGCCTACAAGGAAGATATAAAACAGTTCCTTGTGGAACTTGTACAGATCCAGAGCTTCGATAACCATGAAGAGGATGCCGTCCAGCGGGTACGGCAGGAGATGGAGAGACTCGATTATGATGAGATCACTATCGACCCGATGGGGAACATCATCGGGAGAGTCGGGTCTGGCAAACAGGTCATTGCCTTCGATGGGCATCTGGACGTCGTCGATGTGGGAGACATCTCACAATGGGATTTTCCCCCGTTTGCAGCCATCGAGAAGGCCGGCAGGATCTGGGGTCGAGGCACTGCCGATCAGAAATCAGGTGTGGTATGCATGATCTATGCAGTAGCAGTCATGAAACAGCTTCAGATGCTTGATGATCTGACCATTCTGGTGACCGGAAGCGTCAACGAAGAGGACTGTGACGGCATGTGCTGGCAGTACCTGATCAATGAGACAGGCCTCAAACCCGAGTTCGCTGTACTGACAGAACCTTCGGATGGGAATATCTATCGTGGACAGAAGGGGAGGATGTGCATACAGATCAAGACAAAAGGCATATCAGCTCACGGGAGTGTCCCCGAACAGGGAAAGAACGCGATCTATCTCATGGCTCCCATCATCTCAGATATTGAGAAGCTCAACGAACGGATAACCTACCATAAACAATTGGGAAAGGGACCATAACCATATCTCAGATATTCTTCTCATCCGCATCCAGTTGTGCGGTTGCAGACGGTTGTACCATCATCATCGATAGAAGACTCACCCTGGGAGAGACGAAGGACAGCGTCCTATCTCAACTCAGATCCCTCAAGAGTGTACGTGACGCTGAAGCCGAGGTAGAGCTCGTTGTCTACGACATACCGACTTATACAGGTCTGCAGTATCCAACTGAGTCATACTTCCCATCCTGGATTACCCCGGAAGAATCACCAGTGGTGCAGTCCGTTGCAGCAGCATTCACAGATCTGTTCTCGAAGCAGCCAGTGATCGATACTTGGGTGTTCAGCACGAACGGAGTTGCGATATCTGGTCTGTATGATATACCCTGTGTAGGTTATGGACCCGGTGATGCCGATCAAGCACATAAAGCAAACGAGTCAGTTGCCTTGGATGACCTGTATCGAGCAGCAAGCTCTATACGCTCATCCCTTCGTACTATCTTGCTGCAAAGGCATCGACATAAGTGTTGACTGTGGGGACCTGGTAACAGTTTCCCTGCAGTTCATCGGGAGGTACGCAGATGTTTCTACTATATATACTATTTATGGCGTTCCTCATGGTCCTCGCAATCCCTATGAGACGGATCTGTGAGGCTTGTGGGGTCCATGCACCGTATTGGAAGTGCTGTGTACCCATCTATAACCTGGTGTTGCTAGGGAGGGCTGTGGAACTTCCCCAGTGGATACTTCTGCTTTCTCTAGGAAGCGCAATGCTCTTACCTTTCACCCCTCTTGCGAATTCATTCGCCTCGACAGCAATCACCTTCCTGTACTTCGGGACGCTCTCGGCAGCCATGGCTGAACGCTACCAGAAGAACAGGGTCCTCTGGGGTATCGTTGGCGGTATCCTGTTCTTCATACCATTGATCTTCTTCTCGCGAGCCACCGTACCAGAAGAGATCACATAAGTAACTACTCTAAGCAGAGTATTATCATTGTACATAGGAGATACATGTCCCTCATCATAGATGAAAAAAATCTCTATTGTCTTATAATCTACATGGGTACAGCGGTCTGACTGTACCGGTTTCTGCTAGTGACTATGTATAGCAGCCTCCGAGGAGGTTCCCGGAGACTGCGTGATCCCAGCGTCTGTGTGAATAGCTCTTCATGTGCCATGCTTGATCTTCATATATCAAGCACGGTATCGTATGGGTTCAGTACTGGTAAAGCTTTTTTCTCCTACCCCCACGAAACGTTGAATGGCCAAAATCTCGAAAACTATAGCTAGACGATCATTGGTCTAGTTCTAAGATCTCAAAGATCTCTCTTTGGGCCTCCGTCTCCGCAGGGCGAATGGGTCGGTATCGTCCCGTGAATGAGACTTCAGTATAGGATCCAAGTCTGCTAGATACCTGAGCCACCGTGTACCTGATGATCTATGTCTTTGAAGATTACTTCTTGCCGATGCAGATCATCTCCGTCCGAGAAGCTTTCTGCTCTTTATCCCAGTAGGAAGTTGACATATAGACGTAATCGGTACCATTGGCATGATGTTGAAAGAAGATACTCGGCATTGGCAACCTTCCTAATAACTAACTGTAATCTTAGTTAGCTATAAGGAAGTTTACTAACGCTCTATTCATTCATATGTAGATATTTAGCAATGCCTGACTATGATTTTTAAGATTTTTTGTGATAGATTGGTATGGATGAAACAGACCCTCATCTTACAATGGGGTGCAGCTATCCTATGGTCATATAGTGACTATCGAGACCGGAGTCTGGGAGCTGGGTCAGGTATCTGAAGTAGCTCGTCTTTCAAAATCCCCGGGCCCTTTGCAAGCATATTGCAGCTTCTCTCATCTCCTCAAGCTGTGAAAGCAGCATCCCTTTCATCAGTTCCTTCATATGATCTGTTGCATCTCCTTTCCAAGGCCCTGCCTCAGCAGCGATCTGCAGGTGCATCACGTGCTGCTGATCACCACCTTGCAGCAGTCATGATCCATGAGGGTGCTTTTCACAGCTATCTGTTCTTCTGGGATCCCTCCCACTGCCTCTATCATGGCACTCAGGGGATCAAGACACCAACCTCTGCAGGGATCAGCTCCACCGGCCTTCTTTGCCAGTGCACAGAGCATGCAGGTGGTGGCTGTTGCCTCGTACCCCTCTTCAGTCTGCTCGATCTGCCAGTTCGCACAACCGTAGAGCTCAGAGATGGTGGTGAACACCTGTTCGACCGTATCGATCCCGAGTCTTTTGATCATCATCGGGGCTGTAGTGCCCTGCTGTGCTTTTCTCCTCTGTACGACCTCCGGCAATACCCCCAGTTTCCCGTACGTGTTCACTGTCTCTGCCACCGATGCTGCATAGGTCAGCTGCACGGTTGCCAATCTCTGTTCTAATTCCATCTCTTTTCCTCCTAGTCTGTTATAACGTTCGTTAAGTATATCTGTGAGAGAGAGACCTGATCATAGGCATGATCAGGTCTCTCTCATCTTCGCATCAGTTTCGGTCATGCAGGATCACGGAGATCTCTTCCCTGATCTCTTCTTCAGAGAGAAAACGGTTCTTCACCACGATGCTCTCGATCAGATGCTCGAGCAGATGGATCAGGGTCCGAACGATGATCTGGGGATCCTGGGTATGAGAGAGGTGAGGGGCAATGATCTGGTGGTGCCGCTCTGTGATGTTCTGTTCCCATACATCCATGATCTCCTTGAGTTCCTCATCGCCGTCAAAGGAGAGATAGACTTTGATCCCGAGACGATACACTTTTCTCTCATAGTCACTCAATCGATTGAGCTTGAAGACGAACTCGGTATAGAGGTCTATGATCTTCTCTGACTGCAGTTGGGAGGACTGTCTGCTCAGCAGATCGAAATAGTCGATCTTGATGATCTCATCGAACAGTTCCTTCTTGTTCTTGAAGTAGTAGTAGATCATCGGCAGTGAACAGTTCACCTCATTCGCTATCTGCCTGATGGTACTCCCATGGTACCCATTGGTATTGAAGTGATCGACCGCTACCTCTTTGATCCGTTCTCGCAGTTCTGATGGGGCCATGTGTATATCCTTTTATTTAACGTACGTTAGATTATAGAGGATAGCACCCACTGCTGCAAGAGCTGGTGCAGCAGAATCAGACATCTTTTTCCTGTTTTCTCTCTACAGATAGGACAGGGGGTGCATGGCCGACATGCACCCCCTGTTCTGATCAGCTGTTCGGCAGCACCTCTATGACCTTGATCATATTGGTCTTCCCAGCCTCCCGACCGGGACACCTGCTGTCAGTACGGCCTTCTGTCCGGTGGTGAGCATCTTGTTCTGCGTAAGATACTCATAGGCATAATCCTGCAGGGCATCTACAGAGGCAAGATGATCGATCAGTATAGGGGTGACACCCCAGGAGAGGGCCAGTCTCTGGACGGTAGCGAGGACTGGAGAGAAGGCAAGGATGGGGATACCGGGTCTGAACTTGGAGATCAGACGGGCGGTACCTCCTGAGTGGGTGAAACATGCTATATAGGAGGCACCGATGGCAAGGGCAAGCTCCCGTGCAGCGATACCCACGGCTTCGGTGGTGCTGGTGTGGCTCTTGAGCTCCACATGTTCCCAGTTGAGCCGCTGGTCGAGGACCAGACGCTGGAACTCGAGGCTCTGCTCGGTGTATTCAGCGATAGCTCGCATCTGCTTCACTGCTTCAAGGGGGTAGGCCCCTGCAGCAGTCTCTCCTGAGAGCATGACGGCACTGGTTCCATCGAGTACCGCATTGGCTACATCATTGGTCTCTGCTCTGGTTGGCCTGGGGTTCTGCATCATGGATTCGAGCATCTGTGTGGCGGTGATCACCGGTACACCTGCTGAGAGGCAGGCTCTGATCAGAGACTTCTGGATCAGAGGTACCTTCTCAGGTGCCACCTCCACCCCCAGATCCCCGCGTGCGACCATGATGACACTGCTCTGGGCGATGATACCCTCGATCTCCGTGACCGCCTCAGGTTTTTCGATCTTGGAGATGATGGGGATCTCCCGTCCGAAGGTACTGATCATGAACTTTCTCAAGGCTGCAGTGTCATCTGCCCTCCTGACAAAGGAGAGAGCCACATAATCAAGATCGTTCTCGAAGGCGAAGGCCAGATCCACCTTATCCTTCTCGGTAAAGGAACTCAGGTGTTTGAGCGGTACATCGGGGAGGTTCACCCCTTTTCTGGGTTTGATGAGGCCCCCTTCTGCAGCCACACAGGTGATCTCGTGGCCACTGATGCTCATTGCCTCAAGGGCTATGAGCCCGTCATCGATAAGGATGCGGCAGCCTGGTGATATCTCATCATGCAGATAGGGGTAATCGATACTGATCTTCTCTCTGGTCCCGACACACGGGTCGGTGGTGATCACCAGGGTATCACCGCGCTCGATCCTGAAGGAATCCTCCTCCAGAGACCCTATGCGGATCTTGGGGCCCTGCAGATCCTGAAAGACAGCGACCGGTATTCCCAGCTCCTTGGATGCTGCTCTGATACGGTCATACCGTACCTGCTGTTCTGCTGCTGCCCCATGACTGAAGTTGAGCCTGAGTACTCGGGCTCCCCCTTCTATGATGGCATGTATCATCTCATAAGATTCTGAAGCAGGTCCGATAGTCGCTACAAGCTTTGTATAGGTGCTTTTGATCCTCATGCATGTCCCTCCCGGTATGCGTTCGATACTCTATCATACTGCAGGAGAGCAGGCAGAGCAACTGCATAAGGAGATGAAGGCAGTCTTCAGGCTATGATAAACACAGTGGGAGAGGGCAGATGGGAGGTGTGACAGCAGTCTCTTCCCTGTGAATACCACAGAGAAGAGACTGCCGGAGTCACGTCCCTGCAGGAAAAGAGCATACCCGCACCTCAGGAGGTGCTCATCAACCTCATGCCTGAAAGAAGACCATGCACATGGGTTTACCGATGGGGATCTCGGTCCCTGCTGGTACCAGATCACCTGAGAGCTGATCAAGGTAGAAGACCGTGACGGCATTCGAAGCACTGTTGGCACAGAAGAGGAAGGTGTCACTCGGGTCTATGATGAAGTTCCGTGGCGTGCTGCCCTCACAGGGACTGCAGCCCAGAAGATTGAGCCTCCCGTCCTCTGCATCTATGGCATACCTGGTGATACTGTCATGACCGCGGTTGGAGCAGTAGAGATACTTCCCATCTGCCGAGATGCGGATCTCTGCAGTCTTTGAGAAGCCAAAGAAGGACTCCGGGAGGGTCGCATAGCTCTCGATAAGCTGCATAACCATAGGTTGTTTCCATCTATGATGTGTCACATAGGACAAATAGTCACAAAACGTGTCACCCTCACAGGCAACCTGAATAGGTTCGATTTCAGATCCTGTATTCACAGGAATCGTAGAAGAGTTTATACTGACAGATCGGTACTGCACGATGACTCTTCTACGATTCTCTATATGGGAGCTATAACTGATATATATAGGGTTATCAGGAACAGTATCTACGTCACTTTCCGGACAAGCCATTCTGTACGTGACATTCTCCTGCAACTCTGTGTATGCTGGATACGCAATTTGTTCATTGCTTGTATCCCATATTTGTACATTTTCATGAGGTATTGCATATAACCCATCAGCTTCAACCGAAAAATCACAATAGTAATAGGTGACTCCTTCAACCGTTGTTGAAGTCCATTCCGATACAGGCTGTCGCCTACAAGTTGATAATCCAAGTTGAAACTATCTGCCAGAAACTCAAACAGGTTCTGGCTTTCAGGAGCGCCTAAGTCAGTAAATGTGAATCCTTCGGTTGCTGTCTGAAAGCTAACAGGATCCCATGCATCTGCAGTTAGATTACCAAGATATGTATTTTCACCTACCATATAGTAGATATCGTTGAATGGATACCCAAAATCGGTATTTCGAATGTAAGGGGCCGTATCAAGTGTATCATCCATAGCAAGTAAATCCTGTATGGTAACTTCATCAATACGCTTCCCACTGATCGTACGATCTTCAGGAGATTGATAACTTCCCGCCGGGACTGTGTATGGATCTACAAAACCAAACACTATATCCGATCCACCCCGAAAATACCCAGTTGCAACTCCCATATCATAGTCCAAGATCATCGCTTCATCTGCTTCATTTCCAGAAGGAATAATCCATCCATAATGGATGTGTGATTCACCGGTAATAGTGTATGATGAACTATCAGAACCTTGGACTATTCTTCCTCCTTCCACTTCGGTCAGGGCGTACAGAGTTTGATCTGTATTTGTTTGATCTGTATTTGAATTTTAGAATAATAATCTAGTATCAGGTACTGGTTATAATCGAACGTCTCATCATTATGGAAAACGATTTGTATAAGACCATTCGTATCACCAAGATCATACACTATTTCGATCGTTTCGTTTGTTGTGTCATATGTTATCTGACCGTCATACGATTGTCCAAATATACTTGTAGAAATTGTACTGATCGAATCATCGGTTCCAGTATGTTCTTCTAGGTACCTAAGTTGAGGAAGCAGCGATTGTGCATAAGAACTAAGTTCATCTTCAGGGATTAACGCCCGACTTTTCGTCTCCGGAATAGAAAAGACAGGGATATAAGATAACGATAATACTGAGCCATCTTGGTCGTTTCCAGATAGATCTGATAAAAAACCTTGAAGAAGATCACAACTGACACAGAATGATAATGCGAGAATAAGAAGTAGTATAGATAAGATCGATGAGTAACTAATGTGTTTCATAAACACCTCCACGGGTTAGGGGTCGTACATTTGGAAAACATGGACTTCATTACTCATATTCAGATATGGTAACACACAATATAATATTAAGAAAGAACTTCTTGCTAGGTATGATGTACCAACCGAGAAGAATATCTATGCATGTACATAGTGACTTCTGGCATTTCTTGAAGACGGAGATACCAGTACCTTTCGATTTGAGATAGTACGATACGTGAAGATAGATGGCTTCTTATCCGTTTGATTCCAAAGAACCTCATCACCTGAATGAGTTCGTAGTTACGTACGAGTCAGTTGCGATGCATCGTATACGTATACGTCGATAATGGAAGAGTCAGCACCGGCTCGACTTATTGCTCTGCACCATGCAGTCTCTGTCTCTTTCTGTGGTACCGGTCTCTACCATCTTCCTCATCGGGATCGACCGATGTTCATATCTATCAGGGAGAGGGCAGAAGGGATCTGCGACAGCAGTCTCTTCCCTGTGAAGACCACAGGGAAGAGACTGCCGGAGTCACGTTCCTGCAGGAAAAGAGCATACTCGCACCTCAGGAGGTGCTCATCATCCTCATGCCTGAAAGAGGACCATGCACATGGGCTCTCCGATGGGGATCTCGGTCCCTGCTGGTACCAGATCACCTGAGAGCTGATCGAGGTAGAAGACCGTGACGGCATTCGAAGCACTGTTGGCACAGAAGAGGAAGGTGTCACTCGGGTCTATGATGAAGTTCCGTGGCGTGCTGCCCTCACAGGGACTGCAGCCCAGAAGATTGAGCCTCCCATCCTCTGCATCTATGGCATATCTGGTGATACTGTCATGACCGCGGTTGGAACAGTAGAGATACTTCCCATCTGCCGAGATGCGGATCTCTGCAGTCTTTGAGAAGCCATTGAAGGACTCAGGGAGGGTCGCATAGCTCTCGATAAGCTGCAAGGCCCCGGTATCAGGATCCTGTCTGAGCAGTGATACCTCATTGGAAAGCTCTTCGACCAGATAGAGCGTACCCGCAACAGGACCGAAGAGCAGATGCCTCGGACCTGAACCCGGAGGTACGGTGAGTGTGAGCTCCTCGAGCTTCGAGATACCAGGGAGCTCCTGATCTACCGTGTAGGTCGTGACCCGGTCAGTACCCAGATCAGCACTGTAGCAGAAGCTGCCTGACCTGTCGAACACCGTAGAGTGCATATGAGGGCCCTCCTGGCGCTCTGCTATCGGACCACCACCGGTGTGCTGATCCTTGAGGAGCACCTGCTCGGTGATCCTTCCATCAGGGGCCAGTCTGTAGAATACCGCCGACCCGCTCCCATAATTGGAGACACTCAAGATGGTCCCTGAAGGATCCACCGCCAGATGACAGGGGTAGGTGCCGAGAGAGAGCACCTCGGAGTCCTTGGTCAGCAGGGGCATCCCCTGTCCATCGACCTCGATGCGGTAGGAGACCACGGCCCCGCCATCCTTCCCATCCCAGGTATCGGTCTCCTGGACCGCATAGAGCGTCTTCCCATCGGGATGCATGGCCAGGAAGGTGGGATTGACTGAATCGGAATAGACCGTCAGGACCTCTGCCGTGAGGGTCCTGATGTTGAACCGTATCAGACAGATACCCTGTCCGTCAGCATCGCCCTGTGTCTGTGATCCTGCAAACAGCAGCAGTTCCTCGGTAGTGCTCATCGGTAGATCTCCTTTATGCTCACCAGTCTACGATCGTCTGATCATCTTCAGCATACAGCACCGGAGAGCTCCAGTCACCAGCAAAACTACGTTCCTGTACCACTTCTTCATTCACCTCGATACCCAGTCCCGGTTTATCGGAGACGGTGATATACCCGTTGTCGATCTTGAAGGGTTCGGTAAGGTATCCCTGTCCGATATCCCACTGATCATGTTTGCCGAAGTGCTCGGCGATCAGGAAGTTGGGCGTACAGACGCCCAGCTGCAGATTCGCAGCAAGTGAGATCGGTCCGAGGGGGTTATGCGGTGCGATCTTCGCATAGTGCGTCTCTGCCATGGCGGCGATCTTGCGTACCTCGAAGATCCCCCCTGCATGGCACAGGTCCGGCTGGATCACGGAAACAGCCCCCGATTCCAGCAGAGCCCTCACGCCGTGCCGGGTGACCAGCCGTTCGCCTGAGGCGATGGGCACAGAGACCGAACGTGCGATCCTGATCAGCTGATCGGTGTTCTCAGGCAGACAGGGCTCCTCAACGAACAGGGGGTAGTAGGGCTCGATGGCATTGATCAGACTGATCGCCATATCAGGGGCCACACGGCCGTGGAAGTCGATCGCGATATCGATCGTATCCCCTACCGCCTCTCTGATCTGTCTGAATCGGTCTTTCTGGGAATCGATATAGTACTTGAGACCCCGGTTTGCCGTGTAGGGCTCCAGGAGCACCTTGAAGGCCGTAAAACCTGCCTCTTTACGTTCCAGAGCACGGGTGATGACCTTGTCGGTGGTAGCTCCCCAGCAGTGTCCGTACATGCGTATCTTCTCACGGTAGACCCCGCCGAGCATCTGGTAGACCGGCATGTTGTAGTACTTTCCCTTGATGTCCCACAGGGCCTGTTCGATGCCGCTGATGGCACTTGCCAGGACGACCCCTCCCCGGTAGAAGGTGTTGCGGTACATCGATTGCCACAGGTACTCGATGCGCAGGGGGTCCTGCCCGATGAGCCATTTCTTATGCTCCATGATCGCAGTCTCCACCGTCAGCGCGCGACCCTCCACCATGGGTTCACCCCAGCCGGTGATCCCCTCGTCGGTGGTAATCTTGAGAAAGGACCATCTCGGTGCTACGTGATAGAGCGTGATATCGGTGATCTTCATCTGGTATGCTCCTTGTTATATGCCGGTCGATGACCAGACGGTGTTCAGGTCGTTCTCGGTGGTGATCGGAAGCAGGGCTCCTCCGTCGATATCGAGGCAGGATCCTGTCATATAGGAGAACTCATCCGATGTCAGGCGGTAGATCACCTGTGCGATCTCCTCGGAGTCGCGAATCGTCTGAGTGGTATCTTCCCTTTCGCTTCATGGACGGGGTTGTCTGCAGGCCATCCCACATCGGTGTACCCCGGTGCGATGGCGACGACCCGGATGCCATAGGGGCAAGTTCCATGGCTGCATGTCTGGTGAACTTGGTGATCGCAGCCTTGGCAGGTCCGTAGACACTCGCTGTCGGCCAGCAGCCGTCTTTCTGGTTCGATGACATGTTCAGGATCACACCCTGCTTCTGTGTATCGATCATCAGCTGTGCAGCCCTCTGAGTACAGAAGTAGGTCCCCTTCCAGTCGATGTCGTTGACCTGGTCCCACATCTGTTCGGTCACCTGCAGCAGCGGTGCGAACATGCTCACCCCGGCGTTGTTGACCATGAGGTCGATAGTGCCGAAGGTCTCGGTGAACTGTGAGAACATCTCGGTGATCTGCACGCAGCTGCCCACATCTGCGTGCAGGATGAGGGCTTCTGCTCCGTGGGATCGGACGATCTGTGCGGTCTGCTCGGCAGCTTCGCGGTGGCTGTTGTAGTTGATCCCTATATCATAGCCGTTCTGAGCAAGACAGATGGCTACGGCCCGGCCGATGCCTTTGCTTGCTCCTGTGATCAGTGCTGTTCTTCTCTTCATTGGTTTCCTCATGCTTTCGTGTAGAGGTGACTTGGTACGTACCACTGCAGAGGGAAGCAGAAGATGGTCATCTCCTGCTCTCTCCTCTGCAGCGGCAGATTCACGTTGGTTCTGGTCTCTTAGTTGAGGCCCATCTCTGTGAGGACGCTCTTGTAGTTGTCTCTGGTCATCAGGACACCGTTGGTACCGATGAACTTATCAGGTTCGATGCCTTCGCTGATCCATTTGTACATGTTCTCTGCAGTCCCGTAGCCATGTTTCTTGGCAGCGAGCAGGACAGTCGCATGGAACCCAGACATCTTCGATTTCTCGAACTCTCCGATCGCAAGCTGGTTCCCGTTGATCCCGACACCGATGATGTTATCAGCGCTGATCCCGTTACCTTCGAGGCACGTACCCCACCGATGGTGGTGTCATCACACAGTGAGTAGACAAGCCAGTTCTCGATTCCAGGGTGTGCGGCTACGACGATGTTCGCAGCATCGAATCCGCCTTCGACGGTGGAGTCGGTCTTCGTAGGAGCTGCGAAGATGTTCGCAGCAGGGAAGCCCATCTGCTTGATCTGATCTGATGCACCGTCAGTTCGTTCCTTGCTGGTAGGCAGGGTGTCATAGGTAAGACAGACGGCACCGGTGGTGCTCATGTCCCAGCCTCTGGCAGTAGCTTCGGTCATCAGGGCCTCTCCGACCTGCTGGCCGATCTTGTATGCTGAGATTCCCATATGGGGGACATCAGCCATGGGTTTGCCATCTGATCCGATGAACTGATCATCGACGCTCATGACTTTCAGGTCGTTCTGATCTGCTTTCATGACGATCGACGGTCCGAGCTTGACATCAGGGGTACAGATGATGAATCCCTGTGCGTTCTGAGCTGCGAGGTTGTCGATCGCTGAGAGTACTTTCTCTCCATCAGGGGTGCTGATCTTGATCAGTTCGAAGCCATAGTCATCAGCTGCCATCTGGCGAATCGCCACTCATCCTGGAACCATGAATTCTCTGCCATCTTTACCAGGAAACCGATCTTTACCGGTTCTTCCTTCTCGGCAGCTCCCTGTGCGAATACCAGTGAACAGGAAAGCAGTACGAGTATGAGAATACTCAACAGTCGCTTTTCATAAGAAACTCCTTTTGTTCGATGTTGCTCTTAGAGACTCTTCATCTCTTTCGCTGTCTCCTATAAAGCAAGAACCGTACCATATTCCTCCTGTTCTGCCAAAAGGGTCATAGAGGGTGCCCTCAGCTGATCACCACCGGGATCTGCATCCCGTTCTGAGGTGAGTGCTGGGTACAGTCTTTCACACCGGATGTGATCGAGTGTGTAGGTCCTTTCCCACTCAGCTGGAAATGGCAGTCCCTCCTGACGGTGATCAGTCCTGCTTCGCGATGCCCTGTCTGCAGGCGGTACGGAAGATGTTGATCATACCCAGGTGGTCGCCTGCCGCGGTGCATTCACGTATGGCGTGCATGCTCAGCAGCGGGGAACCCACGTCGACTGCAGGGATGCCCATGCGTGCTGAGAGTCCCGGACCTATGGTGCTTCCGCAGGGCATATCATTCCTGCTGACGAACTCCTGCAGCCGTACCTGGGCAGCAGCTGCCCAGGAGGCGAATTGTGCAGCGGTCGCTGCAGTGGTTGCATAGCGCTGACTGGCATTCCATTTGACAGCAGGTCCTCCTCCGAGTACCGGACGGGAGCCCCGTCATGTCTGCCCGGGTAGTTGGGATGTACCGCATGGGTCATATCGGCACTGATGAGAAAGGAGCCTGCAAGGGATGCGAGGTACTGCTCCCTGTTCAGTCCCAGTCCCGTGTGGATGCGCTCGGTGAGCACGGGGAAGAAGGATGATGCTGCCCCAGAGGTACTCACCGATCCCACCTCCTCATGGTTGAAGAAGACACAGCCGATGATCTGTGAGGCATGGGAGTGGGCTTCACACAGGGCGGTGAGCCCGGCATGGATCATGGCAAGGTCATCGAGTTTGGGGGCATCGATCAGCTGTCCGTGCACACCGGTGAGCCGGGGAGGGCAGCGGTCGAAGAGTTCGAGCTCATACCCGATGAGCTCATCTGAAGAGGTGAGGTACTGGTGCAGGTACTCGCTGAAGGAGAACCCGCCTTCGGTATCCACCGTCAGGATAGGCCTGAGGTGGTCCTGAGGGTTGAGCTGCAGTCCCTTCTGGTTCACCTCCCGGTCGAGGTGGATCCCCAGCTGCGGGATACTCACTGATATATCGGAGGTGATCAGACGGGAGCCGATGGTATGGTGATCCCTGTCCCGGTATACCAGCCGTCCTGCCATGCCCAGCTCCCGGTTGAGCCATGAGTTCCACAGGGCGCCCCCGTAGACCTCTGCACTGAGCATCGTATACTGTTCACTGCGCTGCAGCGGGGAGGGCTTGAGTACCAGTGATGGGCTGTCTGTATGAGCTGCTATCCACAGGGCCGTGGTGCCCGCATCAGCTGCTTCGGGTGTGCGGAAGGCTGCGATCGCCGCTTCCGATCTGATGCAGAAGTAGGCCGTCCCCGGTTCGATCTCCCACTGCGACCCCTCTTCGAGCTCCCGGAACCCATGCTCCAGCAACCGCCTGCGTACCTCCTCAATAACATGCCACGGGCTCGGGCACCGGCTGATGAAATCCATCAGATCCCTGATGACTGTCTGTTCTGATCCATTATCCTGCTGTTTCATGTCCATCTCTTCCTTTGTTGTCCTATGGTCCTGTTTCGGCTCTTCGTATCACGTGTGTGCGGTGACCCCGTCCTCAGGTCTGTAGGGTGCCGGGCACAGGAGGGGCGCAGCTGCTGTTTCAGCTGCTGCGCTGCTCTTCCCTATCAAGGTACACCAAAACAGGTGAGGATGCTAGACTGGCCGGGTGAGAACCTTCGTCAGGGAGGTCTTTACCTTCTGGTGTGAGGTGCTTCCGGTCAGTCATGGTTTTCTGCTACCTGATGAGCAGATACCATGCTATAGTAGGATATGCAGATCATCCCGGTCACCAGCAGAAGGTCCATGAAGGCCTTTATCACCTTTCCCCGTACCCTCTACAGGGACGATCCCTTCTGGGTGCCTCCCATGTGGCATGAAGAGCGCAGGGCCTATAGTGGCAGCACCAATGTGATGCTCCGCGATACTGCGTATATCCTGCTGCTGGTCTATGACCGGGGGGAGCTGCTGGGACGGTCTCTGGTCTATATCGATCAGAATTTCAATCGGTACTATGGTGCGAAGACCGGCTTCTTCGGCGCCTTCGAATGCGTCGATGACGAGGAAGCTTCAGCGGCTCTCTTCGATGCCTCGCTGCAGTGGCTGGCCGAGCGCGGGATGGATACGATGCGGGGACCGATACACCCGGTGGCAGAGAGCTGGGGATTCCTGCTCAAGGGCTATGAGTCCCTGCCGGTACTCATGGCCTCCTACAATCCTCCCTATTACCATAGCCTCATGGAGCGATCAGGCTGGTGAAGGTCAAGGACCTGCTGGCCTATGAAGCGGATATGGCAACAGGCTATGTCGTACCGCAGCGGATCGGACGATTCACCCGGCAGTTACACAACCGTCATCCCGAACTCACAGTCAGGAAGATCGATACGAAGCATCTCATGCGTGATGCGGAACACATATGGCGGATCACCAATACTGCTCTGGCTGATAACTGGGGCTATGTGCCGGTCGATAAGCCGGTGATGGAGGACATGGTCCGCAGGCTGAACGTCATACTTGATGCAGATGCGATCTGGTTCGTGGAAGATGATGGGAAACCCGTGGGCTTTGCCCTCGGATTTCCCGATCCCAATGCGATCATCAAGGCGATCGGCGGCAGACTGCTGCCGGTCGGGTTCCTGAAGCTGCTCTACGGGAGAAAGAGGATCAGGCGCTATCGCCTGCTCGCCCTCGGGGTCCTGCCGCAGTACCATGGGATGGGACTTGATGTCCTGTTGTACAAGCATCTCTATGATGCCCTCTCTGACAGGAACATCCTCATGGAGGCGAACTACATCCTGGAAGACAACTGGAAGATACGCAATGCTCTGGAGAAGCTAGGCATGACCTGCACGAAAGAGTACCGGGTCTATGAACGGAGTATCCTCTAAAAAGCTCCTGAAAAAGAAGGGCAGCGAGACCGCATCCCGGTCATGGACGAGCAGGCCTGCCTGCGTGATGACTGTCTTGATCCCTGAGGAACGCAGTCTCACTGCATGAGTCCTTCAACGTCCTGGATCATTGCTTCGAGGGTGATCAGTTCTACCTGTTCGCTGTGCTTCGTGAGTTCTATCAGATCTTCCTCGAATCCTGATTTCGAGAACAGCATATAATAGGGAAGATCGTGACAGAGAAGCTGTGAACGCTCTATGAGTTTCTGATACTCTCTGATGCCAACCGATCGGTTTGTGTACGTACATTCAGCAAAGAGCATATGATTTATTGATGGATCTCCTTCTGATCCCTTTTGTCTCTGCTGATCGATTATCTAAATCCAGATTAACTAAATCCAGATTAACTAAATCCAGATTAACTAAATCCAGATTAACTAAATCCAGATTAACTAAATCCAGATTTACTACATGCAATGTGATACCACTGCGCTCTGTCACTCTTCGGTGATGGAGAGATTGATCTGGTGCATGATCTGAGCGAACCTGCGGGGTCTTCGAAGTGGGGGAAGTGAGCGGAGTCTTCGAACCAGAAGAACTGCTTCTCAGGGGCTTTGAGCTCCTGGTAGTACGCTTCTACCAGAGAAGAGGGGGTGTTGTAGTCGTATCTGCCTGCGATGAAGATCACCGGGACCTGCAGTCCAGGGAATTCGGTGAAGAAATCAAGGTCGTTGATCTCATTGAACATGGTTCTTCGGGTGGTATAGGTACCGCGGGTGAAGCGTATGAGGTCAACCCAGGTATACTCACGTGAGAACAGTGCCCCTGTTATGATATCACCGAGCTGTGTATCCTGCGTTCCACACCGCCGTATTCGTTCAGCCACTTCCTCTGCACCATCACATCGTTCGCATGATCATGGTAGGGCGGTCTGCCGATCTTCTGTAGAGCTTTCAGAGCTCTCCTGTTCTCATCCATGAGAGCCTGCTGCAGGACATACTCATAGGAGATCGCTTCCTGTCGTTCGGTGTGTACGACCTGTCCGATGCCGACATAGGCATGGAACTCCTGCGGGGCTCGTGCGACAGCCTGATGCCCAGTTCACTGCCCCAGGAGTGGCCGGCCAATACGATACGTTCTACCGAGAATCGTTTCTTCAGATACGCAGTGACTTCGAGGGTATCCAGGACGAACTGCTCACGATTCATCGAATCCTCGTGTATATCCTGTGAGTAGGATTTGCCTGCCCCCCTCTGATCCCATTGCACTACCACGAAATCTTTCTCAAGCTCTCTCTGGTACTTCCTGGCAAACGCTATCTGAGGATAGCCGGGCCCTCCATGCAGGAAGAGCAGTACCGGGTTACCGGTCTGTTCTCCCCGAATGAGCAGGTACTGTCCGATCCCTCCGATCTCGATCTCTTCCAGCGTCGCGATGCTGCCGGGGATCAGGTTGCCCTGATCATCCCTGATCTGCGGTGTCCCTGATACGCAGCCGCTGGTGATCAGGATGCTGATCACCAGCAGGAGCAGGGCATAGAGCTTCTGTATCACAGTGATCCCTCAGGCCGGTGCTCACCTAGGGCTGAGGAGATGATGCACACCACTCCAAGGAGTACCACCGCAGCTCCGGCGTACCATGAGACTCCCGGGAAGACCGAGGTGATCATCAGATAGGGCCGGGTTGAGGCCCACAGTAATGCAGCGAGCATCGCGATCGCTGAAACCAGCTGCAGAAGCTTCAGCGGACGACCCGGTGGTGTCCAGGTACGTCGGTCATGCAGAAGTCCCCTGATCAGCCGGCCGGTCTGCAGGAGGGAGGTGAGGACCAGCAGGGTCACCAGTGCCCACATCAGAGTGACCCCTGAGGTGATCCTGCTCATCTGTACAGGGCCTGTATCCCTCCAGTCTGTCCATTCCCGCAGTACCCGGGCTATGAGCGGCCAGCTCCTCTGACTGTTCGTCAGGATGACGATGCCATCTCCGCTTCCGGGGATGCTGTGGAAGTGGGTCATCCACCCGTATCCCTGTCCACCGTGCCAGATGGCCTGGTTCCCATTATCGAGGGTCTCGGTGAAGTGTCCGAAGCTGTACCCGTCGGCTACGGCACCATAGATGCCCGTGATGTCAGTGACCGGGGTATGGATCAGTTGCAGGTGCTCCGCTGTGAGCAGGTGCTGACCATCGGCAGCACGGCCGGTCATCCCTGCACTGACACATAGTGCCAGATCATCGAGGGTAGAGAACAGTCCCCCTGATGCTTTTTCAGGGTAGACGAAAGGCGGGACTGGAGTACCTGTGGTCGTGTAGCCTGTAGCGAGCTGTGCCTGAACCTGTTCATCCCAGATGAAGGTTGAGTGTTCCATACCCAGAGGGGTGAAGATCTCCTGGTCCATGAACTGTGCAAACTCCTGTGAGGAGATCTCTTCGATGATCAGTTCGATCAGGTTGTAGCCGACGTTGGAGTAGGTGAAGGAGTTCCCAGGTTCATTGATGAGTCGGACCTCCTCAGTCAGTGCTTCACGCAAAGGGGGAACAGGACCAAGCGGGTCGTAGCGCATCCCGATCGTTCCGAGCTGCATTCCCGAGGTGTGGCTCAGCAGTGTTCTGAGGGTGATCTCATCGGTGAGTGCGGGGTGTTCCCATGAGGAGAGATACGAGGTGATTGGTGTATCGAGGGAGGCCTTGTGCTCATCTAGCAGTCTCATGACTGCCAGGGCTGTCACTGACTTGGAGATCGACTGCGTTCGGAAGCGTGTCTCTGAGGTGATCCTGCTCTTCTGTGCCCGATCGGCATAGCCGTAGTAGCCTGACCACACCGGTTCGCCTTCCACGATGAGCGCGATCGCCACTCCTGGTACGTCATAACGCTCTGCTGATCGCAGGATTGTCTGATCAAGAGCATCGGTGAACTGTGAAAGCTCCGCCTTCGGGGGGACTGCTTCGCTGCAGCCTGTGAAACACAGCAGCAGCAGCAGTCCCAGTGCTGCTGTCCTGGCATAATAGCCTGCAAGTGAAGTCCTGCTCTGTTCTCTCATCAAGTGCTCCTGATCACCAGTGGTAGGTATCGGTAGCATCGCCCATAGCTGCCTGTTCTGTCAAGCAGGGAACAGCTTTCAGTACTTCAGTGATCGGGGGTAGGCAGTGACAGATAGCCGAAGCGGGCAGGGTACGGTTCCCCGATCCCGGATGCTCCTCACGCTCAATGCCTGACTGGGATTCTCATCTATCATATGCCAATCACCGGTTCTCCTCTGTACAGGCAGATGTACCTCAGCTATGCTGATAGCGAGCACCAGTTCCAGTATCAGGGGGTATCAGCCATGTCAGTGTCCTGCCGCATCTATCAACTGCTTATCGACCCGCTGCTGCGGTCCCTGCGAAAGGAGATCGCCCTCATGATCCCTCAGGGGAGCAGTGTCATCGAGCTGGGCTCCGGGACCGGAGCTCAAGCCCGGGCCCTCTCCTCCCGGTGCAGCAGGTATGTGGGGATAGATCTGAATCCCGATTTCTCTTCCTGTGCCGACAGACGGTTCGGTAGTCCAGGCTATGAGCACCTCGAGTTCCGGGCAGCTGACGGGAGGGATCTGCACTTCATCGGTGATGATGAGTTCGATGTGGCTATGATCACTCTTGCCCTGCATGAGATGCCCCACCAGACGCGTCTGCAGGTACTGTCAGAACTCAAGAGGATCGCCCGTACGATCATTATCGCCGATTATTCGACCCCTCTGCCTCCCTCGCTTCCCGGCAGATTCTCTCATGCGATCGAGCGGTTCGCAGGAGGTGCCCACTATGCAGGGTTCAGGCACTATCAGCAGATCGGGGGGATCCCCGAACTGCTGGATCAGGCAGGACTGACCGAGCTCTCACGGACCCGGCTGCTCTACGGCGTGGCGACCGTGGTACGGTGCAGCTGAAAGAGGGCTTCCTGTATGAGGTCTCTCTCCTCTCTGGTCTGACTGCAGTGCTTTAAGATCAGAGGTGTGAAGCCCTCCTTGCCTTTTTCCGGGGCAGCGCTACCTTTGAAGTATGAACACAACACAACTGAACGGTATGATATATGGAGCACTGGCAGCTGACTCATTGAGTCTCGGGAGTCACTGGGTCTACAATACGAACGCGATCAGCAAGCGGCTGGGCGTCCCTGATACGCTCACTGACCCGATCGTGAAGAGCTTCCACCCCACACGCAGGAGAGGGGAGTTCACCCACTATGGAGACCAGCTCTTCTGGCTCCTGGAGTTCATCGCAGCAGAGGGCGGGTATGACCACCAGAGGTTCTTCAGCTTCTGGAAAGATCGCATGAGCAGCTATGACGGGTACTTCGATCACGCGACCAAAGAGACACTGGAGACAGGCAGCGCCTCTTCGATGGATGACCTCGGGGGTGCAGCAAGGACCTCCGCCCTTGCGCTTCTCTACCCTGAACAGAGAGACATACTCGCACGTACCGCTGCAGCACATGCACGGCTCACTCATGACCATCCCCTGGTCTCTGACACAGCACGGTTCTTCTCCTATCTGCTCTTTGAAGGGGCTGCACCGATCGATACGGCCATACGATCAGTGGTGGCTGCACACAGCTGGGAGAGCGAGCTGTTCCAGCCGGCAGTGGCTCTGGGACTGGAGAGTGCACACCGGGATACCACCGAAGCGATCACCGAACTCGGACAGATGTGCTCAGCTTCCCGTGCACTGCCCTCTGCGGTCCACCTGCTGGTACGCTATGGGGATGACTACCGCGCATCGATGATCGCCAACACGGCGGCAGGAGGTGACTCTGCAGCACGAGGACTGCTCACAGGTATGATCCTCGGTGCGCGGGGCGGGTTTGATGTTATCCCGAAGGAGTGGATAGAACCTCTTGTCTACCGGGAACGCATCGCAGCTGCTGTTGGGCGTATCGCACAGATCGCTGGATGAACAGTACTTGCTCATCCAACTGCCTTCCAGACCTGAGATGAGGGACTCCTGCTGCGGGCTTCAGAGCGGGAAGAGCTGCAGCAGATTCAAAGCTGCTGCTGCTGAGATAGCGGTACCGACATACTGCTTGTAGCGGGCCTTCGGGATCATTCGGTGGATGTAGTAGCCCAGGAGGATGGCGATGAGGAGGAAGGGTACCACGGTGAGTGAACTCTTGAAGATCTCGAAGGTCATCACCCCGTTGAGCATATACAGCGGTATCCTGAAGATCGCCGTGATGGTCCATAACAGACCGAGACTCACCCGGAACGATCGCTGTTCTCCCAGCTCTGAACCGATGATCGGAATGAAGAAGACCCCAAGACTCGTAGCTCCGATCACGAAACCGGCAGCGGCATAGAGGGGCTTTCGAAGACGCTCAGGCACTGCAGGATCTCTCCCGATGATCAGATTCACCCCGTACGCGATGATGATCGCGAGCATGAAGAGCGTGAACGCCTGCTCAGGGACCTTTCCCATGAACAGCGTACCGAGGGCAAGACCTGGCAGGGCATAGATACAGATCCTCCCGATAGTCCTCCACTTCACCGAAGGAAGATCGCTGAGCACGATGAAGAGACTGCCGAACAGGGCGAAGACCGGCAGCATGCTGACTGCCTCTTTCACCGGAAGGCTCTGAGAGAGCAGCAGGAACGTGATGATGGAACCGCCGAAGCCGAACATGCTCTCGGCAGCATAGCCTATCGAAGCGCAGATGATCACCAGTATAGACATGGCAACTCCCGGATCGTGAATGATCGATCACTGTAGATATGATGCAAAACCGCCATGAAGGTCAAGGGCACAAACGGCCGGCAGGGGAGACTTATTGATCTGATGCTCCTTCATTGATATGTCAGCCAGGCAGATGAGCATCAGCAGTACAACGGTATATGGAGGTGTGTGATTGAACATACTATCTGAGCCTGTGACAGGACTTCATATGATCCATATGCTGATACCTGATATGAGCATATCCTGGTTGATGGTACCCATCTATCCGTGCCTCCGTTAGCCACAACAGCTTTTCGCATACTCTGATGCTTCGATTGCCTGCAAAGATATGGAACTGTATCTGAGGTGCCTGCTAGTACAGACTAGTGTCTGTGAGGAATTGGAGGAGCCCGATATGTCGGACTCCCTCTATGGAGTCGTGAAAATGGGAATCCATGGTCACGACGAATTTCGGATAGGAATCTCGAATAGCAAGAAGCGGTGCAAACTCCCTTTGCACAGTACTTTCATGATCCATCCTGTAAGCAACTTGTATATATACTCGTGTTTCATGATTCTCAGCGACGAAATCAACTTCCCGAGTACCGAGTTTGCCAATGAATACTGCATATCCCCGTCTGACCAGTTCGTGGTAGACTATATTCTCTACAATGCCTGAAATATGTCGATCTCGATAGCCAAAGACAGCATGCTGAATGCCAGGATCTGCTACATAGTATGTTTCTTGTGTTTTGAGAAGTGCTTTTCCCTGTATATCATAGCGTTGTACTTTGCTGATGATGAACGAACTGACTAATGCGTCTAGATATGTATATATCGTATTGATATCAACGGATCTGTGTTGGCTCTTGAAATAATCAGCCAGCTTTTTTTGGCTCAACACAAATTTTGTGTGTATAACCATAATAACTATGTTTTTATACCTCTTTTTTGGGTTATACACTAAAAACCGTATCCTCTATCACGAACATGCTGCTTGACAAGAGGCTCTGTCAGTAATCATCCAACGGTTTCACATTGTCAGATTCACGTGGTTATCCCGGGCTACACACATGGGAATCACAAACATTAGGATCTGAAATGTTCTCCGTATGAAGAGTAGCGGAATAGAGCGGGATCTCCTGCGATACGATAATCAACACGGTCATGAAAGCCTCTGAGCATGACTGTGCATGCGAGCTTGGGGACGGGCCCATGGTACAAGCACAGCAATGAAGTCACAGTGCTTAAGCACTGCAGTTCAGGGGTCGCCCTGATAGGTCTGAAGGAGCTATGCAAGGACCAGGATCCGCAACCAGAAAGGTCTGAAACCGACGGTTTCCCACCTTCCTGAC
>LQAI01000099.1_pt1 | contig 27362 bp, 25 predicted proteins | sample 1535821 | NCBI WGS metagenome assembly LQAI01 (sample SAMN04331586, study PRJNA305678) | bioreactor metagenome | isolation source: bioreactor_5 inoculated with Wadden Sea sediment 1st replicate of a... | place: Germany:Bremen | reverse complement strand
CTTAATCTCTTATCATCCCTGCCTCGATCGAGGCAGGGGGAGCTTACAGTATCCTAGTTGAACGGCAGAGCGTAGAGCATCCCGCCCTCACTCCAGGGTTTATTGAGACCTCGGGTGACTTTCATAGGCTCAGTCAGTTCACGTTCGTACATCTGTCCGTAGTTGCCGCACTGCTTGATCACCTGATAGCCCCAGTCAGCAGATAGACCCATCATCGGTCCGATCTCCTTGCCCTGCCCGAACGCATTCTTGATCTCCGGGCTGGTAGTATCTGCCAGGACGGTATCGATGTTCTCGCTGGTGATCTGATGTTCATCGCCGAAGAACAGGACATACAGGACCCACTGGCAGATATCTTTCCAGTTATTGTCCCCGTGTCTGACAGCAATACCCAGGGGTTCCTTGCTGATGGTCTCTTCGAGTCCGACGAAGTTACCTGAATCCGCATACTGATGGAGGAAGACCACAGCCGAGGACTTGTCCACAGAAAGCGCATCGACTCTACCATTGACGAAGGATGATTTCATCTCATCAAGATTCTCATAGGTGATCGGGTTGTAATCGATCCCTTTACTTGCCATGATCGCAGCCAGGTTTATCTCAGTGGTACTTCCGGTGAGTACCGCGATGGTAGCACCTTCGAGTTCTTCCATCTTCGTGATACCCAACTCTCCATTGACCAGGAATGTCTGACCATCATAGAAATAGGGGCAGGTGAAGTCCAGACCGAGTTCGGTGTCTCTGCTGGTATTCACTGTTGCGGTACGGATGAGTACATCGATCTCCCCGCTCTGGAGAGCAGTGAACCGTTCTTTTGAGGTCAGGGGACGATACTCGATCTTATCAGGGGTCCCGAAGACTGCGACGCTCAGGGCTTTAGCCAGTTCGACTTCGAAGCCCTTGTATGACCCATCTTCCTGCAGGAACGAGAAGCCGGGGTTCGATGAGTTCACTCCGGCGACGACATACCCGCGATCCCTGATCATCTCCAGAGTACTCTGTTTCTTCGCAGGTGCTGCAGGGGCTGCCGGTTCTGTAGCCTGCACGGTCTGATCGCTCTCCTGTACTGCAGGTTCCTGCTGACCGCTGCAGGACATTCCCAAAGAACAGACCAGCAGGATCGCGACTAACACGGTAATCGATTTTCTCATACGTTTCTCCTTTTCTTTTTTTCAAAAGTCTTTCTATCGTTATCCGGAAAACACATCCCCATGCTCAGGTAAGAGCGGATGGAGAACATACTGCACAGTGATGTCCTCTGGATATCTTCTCGTTCTTCTACCCTTCAAATCGATCGTCGGGACATAGATCTGTCTGATATCCGGTTCCTTATCCTTATTCCGGATCTTCTCGATCAATCGGTCTGTCGCGATCTGAGCTATCTGCTTCGTGTCCTGGAGCACTGTTGAGAAGTGACCCTTGAGACAGGTCATCGAATCAGCGATCCCGATCCATTCATGGTTGAAATCCACCCCGTCGACCGTGTAGAAATCAAGGGGTTTCCCGTTCAGTTCAGAGTTTCCCAGTTCCTCCAGAAAACTCGGGAGGTAGTACCCTGAATAGAGGTATACCGCATCAAGGTCCTCATGCTTGTTCAGGATCTCTATCATATCGGTCTTGGCATGATAGTCATCACCGGAGACCGTGAAACTCTCCATCAGCGTCTCCAGACCTGCAGCATGCATCGCTTCCTCGTAGCCCTTCTTCCTCAGAGCTGCTGTCGTCGTCGTGTTCTGATCTTCCCTGTAGAGGAACAGGATGTTCTTAGACCCCTTGTCCACGGCTTTCATGGTCATATCATAGCTCGTGCGGTAGTGGTCAGAACTGACCAGGTCCGCATCGATATGCTCTGCATACCGGTCGATGAAGACGAAGGGAAATGCTGCCGAGTTCATATCATGATAGATACTGTCATAGGAGACCCCGGAGATCGCTGATATCAGCATCCCGTCGAACAGCTGAGATTTGTAGAGGGCAAGCGATTCCCGTTCTTTCTCCGGATCATGGAAGGTGTTCAATACCACAGCCATATATCCATGCTGGATCACCCGCTTCTCAATATAGTAGATGAGTTCACTGAAGAACCCCACCGGAGTGAACGGAGCGATGATGGCGATGATCTTGCTCTGATTCGATTTCAGGCTGCTCGCCAGTCTGTTCGGTACGTAGTGATACTTCTCAGCGATACCGATGATGCGCTGGCGGGTATCATCAGATACACGGGTCTTCTTATTGTTCAGAACAAGTGATACGAGACTTACTGATACCCCTGCTTCTTCGGCGATCTTCTTGAGATTCACTTTCCCCATACCTGCTCCTCGTATGATAAAACGATTTAACAATAGTGCTAAAACGTTTTATCTTAAGAACAGGATACAACCGTATATACGAGCTGTCAATAATTTTTTCTGCTGTTCCCTCTTTCTACGGGGCAGCTCCCTGAGGGGAGAAAGCAAGAGAGGTATAAACAGATCCTCCCATTGCCCGGCTTGTCAGAGATCTGCATCAACAGTGGTTCGTAGCTTCAGGCGGGCTGCCAGAGATGTATCGTAGTACTACGATACACCTCAAACCGTTCCCCGAAGGCAATGTGGAGTTGATGGGGAAGATATGCATACTGGAAGACCCATGGCCCGTCTAAGGCTGCACCTTATAACTGCCATCCACCGGGTGTTTTCCCATGAGATCTGCTGTGACACTCTTTCTGAAAGTCATGTACTGCAGTTTTTCAACGATATCTGGTTCATGCAATCATCCTTCTGCTTGTGGGGTCCCCGGCGGGACTACAGCCATGGGATGCGCAGCACAAAGCGATGAGGAACTCTCCGCCCCTATCCTGCTGACAGGACCAGAATGCTTTCAGGAGGAGCTCGGGTCCTTGGTAGCCGCTTCACAGACCGATGAGCTACAGGATCTCACCTCTCAGTGATCCCTCATCACGGACTTCAGACGGACTCGTTGATCAACGCTGCAGGGTTATCCCCTCCCAGATCCAATCCATTCGTTTCAGGCAGGATCAGAGAGAAGCAGGTGACCCCTATGGTGAACAGCCCGGCATACAGCAGATACACGATATAGTCAGGCACTCGTGATACCATCAGACCGGCGAACAGGCTGCCGCCAGTCATACCCACTGCGAACATGATCGTTCTCAAGCCTGCCGCCGTACCTCGCACACGTGCAGGATAACATTCAGCATTATAGAGCTTCACCAGAGAGAACAGTCCCCAGTACCCCATCTGAGCGGTGAACACGGTCACATAGAGCATGCTGATCCTTGATGTCTCAGCTGCGAGCACCAACGCGAACACGGAACAACCAAAGAGAGAACTGTACAGGAGCAGTACGGGTTTCCTTCCGAATCGATCCGCCAGCGATCCTGTGAAGATATATATGGAAAGAGCACCGACGTTCGCGACAGTGAGGATGAGTGCGATGGTATTCTTGCGAACTTCAGGGTCAGGGAAGCTTGTAGCGAGGGTATGCATCAGATAGTTCTCTATCGTCTGAAAGGATGCAGCATTCAATCCGATGAGCAGCCCGATCCCCATGAACACGAACGAGGTCTTCCACCTGTTCTCGATGAAGAGTTCCCTGACCTGATCCCTGATCATGGAAGGGTGGATCCGTAGCGTACTCTTGCGATCCTGCACCCCTGCTGATCTGCGACTCCTCTCTGCCGGGCTCTCTTTGATCAGAAGGCCAAGCAGGCTGAGCGGCATCGCCAGCCAGCCGAACCAGGTCATTCTCTTCCATGATGCAGGGTTGGCTGCCTGGGTCAGAAAGACCTTGAACAGAGGGATCAGGAAGATCCCCAGGACTCCGATCGCTGATATGATATACGAGAATCGCGCCCGTTTCAGCGGAGGAGCTTCCTCTGCAATGATGATCACCCACAGATCAGAAGAGAAGAAGACGAACATGGCAAACAAGGCATAGCCATACTGCTCGATGGTCTGAGTCAGACTCAGTAAGAACATGCTCAACCCCATACCAAAGAACACGATGATGATCATCGTCTTCCTGCCGATCATGTCGGCAAGCAGCAGGGTTATGACAACGAAGAACAGACCAAGTGACCCGAAAGCGACAGCCTGATAATAGGAGGAGAGGGTCGTCTGAAAATAATCCAGGACCAGCGTGACATGCATCGTATAACCGACAGTCAGATAGCTATCGAAGATCTCATATAACCCCAGGTAGAGAAGCAGGAACCCGAAGTATCTGTTGCGTGCTTTCGGTATCATCCTCATGATTGTACTGTACCCTGTTCCCTGTGTAAATAAATATTCATACAAAGTGTTTGACTTATAGGATGATCGATACATACAATTTCATATGGCATTAACAACATCTCACATCGCAAAAAGACTCTTCTGTGTCTCACCGGAGCAGAGGATCGAAGACCACCGATCCCTGCTTACGACCATATCGAGCCAGGCTGCTGAAGCAGACCTGCTGTACGGGAAGCGGGTCCCGATGATCACCGATCCGGAAGAGATGAGCGGGTCGCCGATCATGACCTCTGACCGGATCGCACGGACCCTTGGAGAACACCCCATCGAATCTGTTCTGAACACCCCGCATGCCTACTGCTGGAAGACTTCAGGCTATTCAGGAGTCTCGAAGACCTTCTACTATTCACAGGAAGATGCCCAATCGTTTGCCGACATCTGGGCAGCCTATGCATGGCTGACAGGAGTTCGATCGAATAGTTCCTTCTGGAACTTCGGTTCCAAGAGACCGATGGTCTCAGGAGAGCTTCTGGAATTGGTGAAAGACCGGTTCGTGACAAGCGGGGGGTTGTATACTCCCATAAAGAATGGATTGGACTTTGTCAAAGCACTGAAGAAAGCTTCACGAAGCACGGGAGCCGATGTCATCGCGGGTCCGACGATCGCGTATTACCTCATATGCAGAGCAGTCCGTGATGAACAGTATATGCAGGAGAGTGTGAAAAGAGTGCTGGAGAATGATATGCACCTGCCCTCCTTCCTCGCACGACACACTTCCAAGATGGTCCTGTCAGGTTTCGACAGTACAAGACTCAGCAGGGCCATGGAACAGATGTATATCGGGTTCTCCTATGCGGAGCCCCTCTCCTCCTACCTGGAGATGATCCAGGAGCATTTCCCGAACCTCAGGATGCACGATGTCTACGGGAGTACAGAGGTGCCGATCATCGGGGCTACGCTGCATCATGAAGATGATGCTCTTGCTCTGCTGATGCCTGCACTCTATGCTGAGCTTGCTGATCCCCTGGAGGTCTATAAGGCAAAGAAGAATCCGGATTATGGTGTTCCGACCATCCCCTGGTACAAGTGGGAACAGGGGATGACCGGAGAACTCATCATCTCCCGTCCGGGTACCGCACTCCCTCTGCTGCGCTATGCCACCGGGGATCTCCTGGAGATCGTCGATCCTATCAGATCATTCATCCCCGGCACCGCATCATCATACCCCGAAGAGGGTACTGAAGCGGTACCAGCCCCGGCGATCAGGGTCATCGCCCGATCTGCAGATGCCATCGATTTCGAGACCGATGAGGAGATGGGCTCCTTCATGGGTAAGAAGATATACACTCCACAGATACAGAAGGCGATCCTGTCCCTTCCCGGCATCGTCTGGTGGGAACTGTTCCGGGTGAGAAACGGGGACAAGGGACCCGGTCCCTTGATCTTCCTGATCTATCCCGAACGTATCCCGGAGGATGTGGAAGGCTTCACGGAAACCATACGGAAAGCCCTCATGTACAAGACCCCTGATGAGACTGAGACGATCAAATCAGCAGAAAGCATGGGATTGCTTGAGATACGGATAACTCACCCCGAGGCCTTCGCTGAGATCCAATCAGAGATCCTTGATAAGATAGACTCCTCTTCGTTGGGACAGCTGAAACCCCGTCATATCTTCACGGTGAAAGACAGGATCGACTTTTCCAGAAAGACCAGCAGGAAACTCGTCAGAGCCCTGAGATGACCCCACGGGGTGCAGTCTCAGGAACTGCACAGCACTAACACATGACTTCTGTCTGAGCAGGCTCTGTGCTTTGGATCCTCACACACCGGTTTCCGGATCATGTATGAGACGCCGGTCCTTTGCTGATCCGAAGACAGCGAGGAGTGCCGGCAGGAAGATGAGGGTCCCCACCATCGTCGAAACAAGGGCTACCGAGACAAGCAGCCCAAAGACTGCGATCCCCTTGAACGCAGCTGCTGTGAGTACCATCATACCGGCAAAGATGGAGACTGTCGTGAGGAGGATAGGTCTTCCGGTCATCCGCAGGGTCGCCACCAGAGCCGATCGAATATCATGTTCCTGCATGCTCCTCTGTTTGATATATTGAAGCATGAAATGGATCGCATCATCCACACCTACGCCTATTGCGACACTGGAGACCATGAGGGTTATCATATCCCGGGGGATCCCGAATGCGACCATCACGATGGAGTTCATCATCAATCCACATACCAGAGGAACAAGGATCAGGAGACTGTATCGAAAGACCCGGAAGATGCCGAAGGTGATAAGGAATATACAGAGCATGGAGATCAGTACCGACAGGACCTGATCCTTATCCATGATGGTGCTGAGATTGAGATAGATCAGAGCATTACACCACACCTCATGGCCGATCTCAGCGGGAAGGTACTCTTCGATGGTGGCATGCATATAGGTGTATAGATCGTAAAAAGCCTGATCATTCACCAGGAGTCCAGTCTCTGGATTACGTACCTGACAGTTGATGGTTATTTCTGAGTAATCCTGATTGATGAGGGTCTTAGCCATGGCGTCTGTGGTCTGCTGATCGAACAACTTGAAGAACCGACTCACGACCATGGTCAGACCACGACTCTCAGGCAGTCCCCGTTCACCTGTCATGATCTGATTGATGTCTTCAAGGTAGCTTGTATACGATCTGACTGCCTGAACAGAGGGATCAGAAAGGAGTTCCTGTTCGAACTGCGACACGTTCTGCACGATGTCTTCCCGCAGGAAGTAATCTTTCTGATCACCGGGGCCTTCAAGGTGATATTCACCGGCTGGAAACTGCCAAGCCTCTCTGTAAGATATATGAGATCCTGAACCATCGGTTCTTTCTTGGGGAAATAGTTCAGATAATCTGATTGATGGGTCATGTTCGGGTTCACTATGAGAAAGGTCACCAGGATGCAGACAAGGATCCCAAGAATAAGGTAGCGTGCTGAGAATATCCTCTCTGCCAGTCTGCCCATGAATTGCGTCAGCGGTCCGCTGCGGACTGCTGACGCATGTGCTGAAGCAGGTGCAGGGAGCAGCTGCAGCACCGCTGGAAGGAAGAAGAGGGAGAGCAGAGCACAGCTGATGATGCCGAAGGCTGAGGCAAGACCGAAATCCCGTGTCTGGCTCAGAGAAGTCGTCAGCAGACTCAGGAACCCTGCTGCAGTGGTCAGGCTTGCCAGGAGGATCGTCCCTGAGATCCTGCGGACCCCCAGTATGATCCAACGGCCATCTGTCACCTTCTCCGGCAGGCAGCGGTAATACTCATTGAGAAGATGAATACTGTAGGAAGTACCAAGGGTTATCACCAGGGGCGGCATCATGATCCCGATGATCGTCAATTCAATACCAAAGATCACCATCAGTCCCAGACTCCAGATCATGCCGATCATGACACTCAGAAACGGAAGGATCACGGCACGCAGGGACCTGAATCCCAGATAGAAGAACAGGAGGATGCATAGACTGCTGAGGACCAGGAGGATGGAGAGATCCTTGGACATATAGGTCTCTGTTCTGGCAGTGAACACATAGTCCCCACTGGAATAGACCGTGTAATACTGCTTCAGAGGTTCGATCAGGGAGTTGAACCTCTGCATGAACAGCTGGGTATCATCGACCCCGCTGCAGTAAAAACAGGCTGAGATCATCAGGGAGTCCTCTGATCTCACACTCCCTGTCAGTGTCGGATCTCCGGTGAATGTCCGTATATAGGCTTCAAGCTCAGTGTGATCCCGGGGAGCTCTGCCCTCCGGTCCCGCAGTCGAGACGACCAGTCTTGATCCATCCTTTTTGAACGATATCGAGTTGAACGGATTGATGCTCTCATCTATCCCATCAAGAGCTTCGATCTCATGTATGACTCGTTCGAACATCTGGAGACCCTCAAGATCAAAGACATCTTTCTTGTCACCTCGATGGCCAGGATGAGCATCCGATAGGTTCCATCTTCAAAGCCATGCTGCTCAAGGATCCGCTTCACCCGTCATCTTCAGGACGAGATTGTGAATGTTCGAATCCATCGTGATCCCTGCAGCAAAGAATCCCAAGACCAGAGTGAGTATAACTGTTATTCCTATGATAAGGATCGGATGAGCACCTGACCACTCGAACACAGTTCGCCGTGAACCCATACGATTATTCAGTACGTGCACCTCTTTCATACATCCCACAACTATATACCAGAATGTAATCACCAGCAAGAAGTTATCGTTGCAGCATACCCTCACGGGATCTATGCGGCAGGTTGGAGCGGAAGGTCCTCACCGAATCGCGAAGGATGAGTTCCCCTTCGAAGAGCTGTGGTCCTCGTGCTGTCGGTGTACTCAACTGCCAGGAGAGCAGGAGTTCGATCGCTGCATCGACCATGGCCACGGTGGGCTGTCCGATAGTGGTGAGCCTGAAGGCATCCATCCGCCCCTCATCGATGTCATCGAACCCGATGACTGAAAGTTCTTCCGGGATCTTCAGCCCGAGCCTGCAGCGGGCAGCATCCATAACTCCCAATGCGATGATATCGGTCACACAGCAGATGGCATCAGGAGGCTGCTCATCAGTCAGAAGTCTGATCGCTGCTGCATACCCCTCATCATAGGAGAAACCAGCCTCCTCGACCACACACTCTGAGATCCCCTGTTCATGGAGAAATCCGGTATAGCCTGCCAGCCGGTCACGACTGGAGTGCTCATCCTCTTTCGCAGAGATGAAGGCATATCGTTCATGACCGGACTGATAGAGCAGACGGGCTACGGCACGGCCGCCGGCAGCATCGTTCAGACAGATCGTATGAGCCGTGACATCCGGTATGTTCCTGTCAAAGATGATGACCGGTATACCCTGTCCCGAACACCGATCAATAAACTCATGAGACACACTGACCCCTACGATGATCAGGGAATCGACTCGGTACTCGATGAGCCGATCGAGGACACTCCCCAGCTCCTCATCCTCAGAGGCATTGAAGAGCAGCAGCTGCAGCCCTGCCTCATGCAGCTTCTTCGTGAAGAGCTTCAGGAGTTTATAGTAGTAGGAACTGACAGAGTCATTGATCGTGAGCCCGATGATATGGGTATTCCGAGATGCCATGCCGCGAGCCAGAGCATCGGGACGGTAATCGAGTTCTTTCACGGCAGCCAGGACTTTCTGCCGAAGACCTTCAGAGAGTCTCCCGCCGGGTTCAGTGCCCGGGAGACCGTCGATTGTGAGACCCCTGCCCTTCTGGCTACATCGATCGAGGTGATTCGTCGGGCGGAGCCTGCTCTTCTGTACTGCTCATAGCATCCTATATCCCCACTTTGATCCCGGGGAGAGTCAGCCCCTCCCCGGCACCCTATGCCTCGTCCGAGGTACACACATCCCTGATAAACGAGTAGCTGATGGAGTTATGCTCTTCAGTGACTTTCCAGCTTCCATCCACCCTGTTGATGAACATCATGCTCAGACCAAGACAACCATCTCCCAGCACCTTACCTGTCGGAGGTCCGAATTTGGAGTGGTTGGTGTTAGTCCCATGATACCGCATCCTTCTCCACACCTTGTACCCTGAGTCTGCATCACCTGCTACGATCAGACTCTCCAGGTCAACGTTCAGATCAGGGAAGGTCGCAAAGAACTCCAGCAGGTCAGATACGAGGTTCTCGACCCCAAGGATCTTGATCCTGTTCTCCTTTCGGTAGATGATATTCTTATCATAGTAGTCATAGATCAGTCCCAGCATCTTGAAATCATAGACCAGTTTGGTATAGTCCCTGATGAAGGCTCTGACATCCTCTTTCGTGAAGAACGTATTTGCTTCTATGCCTCTTCGAAGGGCTTTGATCTCATCTGAATATCTATCACACATCATCACAGCGCTACTCCTCCCCTGCTGATTCTTCACAGGCACTTGCGACCATCTCAGTGGATCTATCTTTTGTCATGATCTCTTCGAGTGAATCCCCACTTCTCACAAGCCATTCCTCGACGATCTTCCATCTCCCATCAACCTTTTGGACCAGACATTCGCAGAGACCGAGACAGAGATTGTCGTCTGGAGACAGACTCTTTCCGCTCGGCTCTCCATACGAGCTGTATCCGGTATTCTCCCCCTTATAGTAGAGGGACTGTCCGAACCGGTATCCATCCTCAGGATTTCCCTCTGCGAATATATCGAGGAACTCGAACTGGAGATTCGGGAAAGCTGCCATGAAACTCAGGGTAGCCGCGATAACCCCCTCATAGCCTGTAGCGGTCACTCCACCCTCCCGATGAATCACGATATCATCGGTATAGAAGTCATAACACAGACCTACGAGTTTCTTGTTCCAGATCAGGTTCGTATATTCCTTGAACAGTCTGGCAACTGCTTCGGGGGTCTCGAACTCACAGGTATCACAATAATCATTGAATCGCTTACGCTCTTCGAGCATCTGTCTGATATCCATCAACTCCTCCAATATCTTATAGATCGTCAGCCTATGGTAAGAATACGTATTCTTACCATAATCACCAGTATAACACATATATCAAATAATTCAAGAATACGTATTCCAACTATCTGGCTGAACTCGCGCTTTCAGGAGCACGGTCCACCAGAGATGCAGTAACACGAGAGAGCCAGTGTCAGGCGAAGTGATAATCGGAGTCTCTCGGATATGGATACTGCAGCACGATCAGAACTTCTGAGAGACCTGATCCTGATGGAGCAGCACTGAGGGTCTCATCTGGCGGTAAGGTACAGCAGTCTGACGATCCTGCGCTTGCGACTTCTCTTCAATGGCGGCAGGCAGTATTCCACGGCAACCAAAGAGACTCAATCAGTTCATGTGGAGCAGTCCCTAAGCATCAATCGATGGTCAAAGCCAACCCGGTGAATTTCGCTCTTGTTGTCTGATAGTTGTTCACCAATGATTGACCATCATAATACTGGACACCGAATCTCATTCGTTGACCATGTTTCCCTTCTGGGAAGATGATCCCTCCTTCAAGGCTCAGATTCGGTGCATAGGCTGTTTGCTGCCAATGGCTGCGCTGCCCCGCAAGATACAGAGACCCGAACCTGCTACTCATCAAGGGGATCTCGATCTCAGCACCATATTGGAACCAATCATACGAATGTGTGTTGGGAGAGTTCGACCTGCGACCCAGCAGATCATATCCAGGAACAAAGCGATTATAATCACCATATACCCGTAATGCCTTTGATAGAACCGGGAACGACTGTTGAAGCGTATGAAGAGGTTCAAAATAGGCTGAGATCATATAATCATCTCGAACATAATTACTTTCATTGGGATAGATGCCATTATCATAATCGATATAGATCGAACCATCACCACCAGTATCTAACTGATCCCCCTGATGTGAACAGATATGGTGTCGAGTCAGTCGCAGGCCACCCCAATCAACAGGCTTTATCGCAATCGCAAAATAGTATATACCATCCATCCCCAACAGGTTTGTTGACCCTGAGTTCATGAAGGTGCATATTGCCATCCCCCAGTCCATTTCTACACCTAACTCAGGGTGATCACTGGGAGATAATCTGAAGAAGTTGAATCGTGTTCCGATCGTTATATCATTATGAGTCTCCCTTCCGTCTGATTCAGGATGTACCTCATCTATCTCATAATCTCTGTAGGTGAACATGGTATTGACCGCCAGAGGATCAGCTAGATAGGAAGGATACAGATAATCACTCGGAAGGTTCGTGATACTGAGATCCAGAAAATCAATGGTATAGGGTTCATTGGATTTTGCACTGATCGGAAGTATGGCACAGAATATCATGATCAACAGCAGTTCAGTACGTTTCATCTAGTTATCCTCACTTTCGGTTATCTGCCAGACAGCATCTTGAGGACCATCGCTTGCATAACCTCCAATGAGCATCAAGGTGTCATTGAACACCTCACACTCATAACCATATATGGGTTCGACGATCCCACCATAAGAATCCTGGGTCCATGCATAAGTTGAGAAACCCCGGTCCCAGGAGCTCTCATCATCAACTGCATTACCATCTGAATAATACAACGTAGAATAGGTTTTGGGATTATTTGAAAACTCTAAAGAAGAGTTGCATTTTCCTGATAACAGCCAGATCTTATCATGATAGCATATGAGCGCATGTTGCTGCGCGTGTTGGAATTGTTCGAGGGGACTTTCCAAGTCGATTCCCACCCAGTGTTCTCATCAGCTTCATTATCAGGATTGAATCGCCATAAGGCAGACCAAGCAGGAACACTTTCATCAACCCTGCCCCAGCCTGATTGGGTCATGCCTTCAAAAGCCCCTCCCTGCAGATAGAAATAATCTCCAGCTTTACAATAGGCAAAAGAGGCTCTTCCACCATACGGCACATCATCAGTCAGTTCAGCCCATTCAGTCCCATCATACTTCCACATATCAGATAGATAGTGCGGTCCCTCCCCATCCTGGCAGAATCCTCCAAAAATATAGAGACCGGTATCAGTGCTCAGCATGGCATGGTTCATTCGTGCATCCCATGGTCCATCACCAGCCACCTCTTCCCAAGTAACCCCATCTTGAGTCTTCCATAAGTCATTTACATAACCTCGCTCCCCGCTGATCTCATCAACGTAGAATCCACCGGAGATATAGATGGAATCCTCGAACACCTCAGCGGCAAAGGCTCTTCTCCCTTTCCAAGGTGCATCATCTGTGACAAGTACCCAGTGTTCACCATCACTGCTTTTATAGACGTCTTCCCGGTAACTATCATCACGTCCTCTGGCTGAACGATCGTATCCACCCATGACCCACAGACAGCCGTCATATACCACGGTCGCAAAATCCTCTCTTGGTGAAAAAGAAGCATTCGGCTGTATTTCTTCCAGTGTCAGATTTCCATCATACGTATCAAATGAATAGTCTGATAATGATGTCATAAAAGCACCGTCACAACTCATGAAAAGAATCGGGATAAGCAAGATGAGCACAATTGATTTCTTCATAAAAGCTTCCTGTTGCATGTGATTGAGCGATCCGAAAATAGTGTTCTTAACCTGTATCCATATCGAAGAATAGAGACAAAGCACCCATATGATGCAGGATGATCTACAGGAGCACACCTATTTCATTCTTGTACTACCCTAATCACTTTGTCATGCTGTGTCCAGACAAGATCGTGATCTCGCCCCCTCGGTTCTTTGGTTTTCATGAATGAGCCCCGCCTCGAATATATCCTGTCCCCGGAGGTTATGGTATCCGCAGAGGGAACTGGGGAGGCAGGAAGAGACGAGCGGGAACGGTACCGAAGGATCTTTATGGGGCATCAAAGAAGAGTATGGCTAGAGGGCCTCGGTAAGAGCAGACAGAGGTCAGGACTGGAAGAAGGGGCTGCCACAGTGGTGAAACAGCTCGAGAGGGAGCGCACCGAATCCTGCCAGAGGGAACCAGGAGGTTCATGTCCCTTGACGACATCAAGGATCTTGGACAAGTCCCCTGATGCTGATCGTGAATGAGTGAGCATGAGGGGGTTCTGCAGTCCTTCTTTCGGTCTTCCCCCTCTGGCTGTCGACTGAATTGCTGCCAGAGGTCCTGACTCAGAAGGGTGAAGGCCCTCTTCACTACCCGGGGACTCTTCTGTTCCGAGAAAAGAGACTGGTACAGTACGCAAGCATTTTGAGCACCCCAACGGGCAAATCCGCAAAGGTATCAAGACCCCGGTATCCCTGCTTTGCGATAGGATGTATGCATGATCACTGCTGCGCTGCCCCCCCCCCCGTGCAGATGCAGGATACTGGTAGATCAGTATTCTTTGACCCGTTCTGTATGTACGGAGAGACCTCAGTGTGGGGTGAGCACCTTCAGGAAGTAACAAAGAACGCATACCGATCGGCTCTTGCGATGCAGCAGCTGTGAAGAGCCTGTGCAGTAAAGGGAAATGGTTTCTCGGGTTTTTCCTTGACAGATCGAAGAAGTGAATCAATAATAGACACATGAGACGTCCGATGTCGTATGTGTAAACAGAGAGGAAATTATGCCACAAAGAAAAATTGCAGCAATCTATACTGGAGCAGCCTAGTAAAACCGCTTTCTGATCTCTTGAAAGAATCCATGGGAAACATTGAAGTCATGAACATCCTTGATGACAGCATGATCGCTGATATCATCAAAGCAGGTGGCATGACCAAGGCCGTGAAAAGAAGATTATATGGCTATTATGAGATCGCCATCTCAGCAGGAGCTGAGCTCATACTCAACACCTGCTCATCAATCGGAGATGCAGTCTATGGAGCATGGGAATTCATGGAAGTCCCCATTGTCCGTATCGATCAGGCCATGGCTGAGAAGGCAATACGTATCACCGATAAGATCGCTGTCCTGGCCACCGTGCCAACCACCCTTGATCCAACGATCCGTCTACTTGAAATGTGTGCAGAAGAGGCAGGCAAGAAGATCACCACCGTATCAGGACTGGCTGAAGGAGCTTTCAGCGCTATTACCAACGGAGATGCAGAGACGCATGACAGACTCATCGCTGAGGCTGCTGTGAAGGCAGCAGCGACCTGCGATGTGATCCTCCTTGCCCAGGCCTCTATGGCACGCATGGAGGGACCTTTGAGAGAACTCACAGGAAAGATCGTACTCTCCTCTCCCGGGCTGGGAATCGAAATGGTCAAAGAAATCCTGGAGGATATGTGATGAGCACCACTATCAGACATATTGAAGATGCAGCCAGAGAGATCAGGAGAGATGTGGTGGAGATGGTCTATCGTTCCAAAGACGGTCATCCATCGCCCAGCTTCTCTGCAGCAGATATCATCGCCGCTCTCTATTTCGAAGTGATGAACATCAGAGCTGAGGACCCATCCTGGGAAGACCGGGACAGGTTCGTACTTTCAAAAGGCCATGCCTGTCCTGCTCTGTATGCTGCCCTCGCGCAGAAAGGGTACTACTCCAAGGATGAACTGCCTACCCTGCGTCATCTGCATACGATCCTCCAGGGACATCCCTACCAGCCCAAGACTCCTGGTCTTGATGCAACAACTGGTTCACTTGGCAACGGAGTCTCTATCGGACTGGGCATGGCTCTGGCTGGAAGGATCGCAAAGAAGGACTACCGCGTGTATGTGATCACCGGTGACGGGGAACTCGGCGAAGGACTTATCTGGGAAGCTGCCATGGCAGCAGGCCACCTGAAGACCGATAGACTCACCGTGTTCATAGATAATAACGACTATCAGAGCGGCGGTTCCATCGATGAAGTCTCAGGAGCCTACCCCATTGCCGAGAAATGGGAGTCCTTCGGCTGGCATGTCCAGACCATCGATGGCCATGATGCGGCTCAGATCCTTTCTGCCATCAAAGCGGCACAGCAGGTGACGGACAAGCCATCAGCCATAGTAGCCAAGACCACGAAAGGCCACGGCGTCTCCTATATGATCGGAGACAACACCTGGCATAAACGTGTCTACACAGAGAAAGAATATGAGAAGGCTTTGATAGAACTTGGAGGAAGAGCATGAGTATAGACAGCACCCGCGTCGGATTTCGCGATGGACTCATAGAACTTGCAGAAAAACGGGATGACATCGTCTTTGTCTCCACTGACTCTCTCGCTGTTGTACGCGGAGCTCCGTTCAAGAAGCAGTTCCCCGAACACACCATCGAACTCGGTATCTCAGAACAGAACGGAGTCGGAGTATGTGCAGGCCTCGCATCATCAGGCTTTACTCCTTTCATCTGTACCTATGCAGGGTTCCTCACTATGCGTGCCTGCGAGCAGATGAGAACATTTGTCGCCTATCCGAAACTGAAAGTCAGATTCGTCGGGGCGAACGGAGGCCTCCACGGGGGCAACCGTGAAGGGGTCAGCCACCAGTCATCGAAGACATCGGCATCCTGCGGACCATACCCGGATTCACCGTACTCTGTCCAGCTGACGGAGACCAGGTACGCCAGGCGATGCACGCCAGTGTTGATATTGACGGTCCAGTCTATATCCGAATCGGTTCAGGCAAAGAGGAGCAGGTATTCCCGACAGGAACGCCCTTTCCCCTCGGAAAGATCCGGATCGTAGAGAATACAGGCAACGATGTCGCGCTGTTCTCCTATGGATTTGTACTGCCGAGAGTACTCAAAGCAGCTCAAGAGCTGAAAAAACAGCAGATCAACGTACAAGTCGTAGAAGTCGCTACCGTCAAACCGCTGGACACCGAGGGCATCAGAGCAGTCCTCGGAGCTACAGGATGCGGAGTATGCATTGAAGATCACACCGTCATCGGTGGACTCGGCAGTGCAATAGCCGAATTCATCGCCGATGACTGCCCGGCCCCATTAGTGAGACTCGGTCTCCAGGACTGCTATGGGGAATCAGGATTCCCCGAAGAACTGCTCGATGCATACGGTATGTCGGTTGAAGACATCGTTCGTGGAGCCAGAACAGCGATCGAAAAGAAGGAAACTTGGCGACAAAGTCGCTGAAGATATGGTACTACAATAAAAGGAGTGATTTATTATGAGAAAAGCAATGTTCGTTATGTTAGCACTACTGCTGACAGCTACAGTAGTTTTCGCACAAGGCCAGAGCGCTACCGGGCCAACACCTGAGAAGCCTCTTGTGCTTCGCTATGCACACATGAACGCAGCCAACAGCCCCAACGGACTCCAGGCTGACTATTTCGCAAAAAGGATCGCAGAAGAGACAGACGGTGCAATAACAGTAGAAGTGTACCCGGGCTCACAGCTTGGAACCATCACCGAGATGGCAGAAATGGTATCTCAGGGTTCTGTTGCCCTGCACCACAACACCTACGGCGGACTGCAGCCGCTGCTCGATGACCTTGGCCTCTTCGATACCCCGTTTCTCTACCGAGATGTAGACCATCTGCTCAAGGCAACGAACCCTGAGACATCAGAGGTCTTGAGAGAGATGAACGAGAAACTGATCGAACAGAGAAACGTACGAATCATCTACTCATTCTACTTCGGTACACGTAACCTGACTGCCAACTCAGCCGTCTACTCACCGGCAGATCTGAGAGGCAAGAAGATTCGCGCTATCCCATCCGCAATCTATATGGCAGCCGTTGAAGGTATGGGTGCTGTGGCAATACCGGTCGACTGGGCAGAAGTGCCTGTGGCACTCTCAACAGGAGTTGCTGACGGACAGGAAAATCCAGTGAGCGTTCTGGTCTCTAACAACCTCTACGATGTACAGGACTTCCTGATGCTCACCGGACACATCATGGGTTCAGAGCCCGTAGTGATCAATGAAAGCGTATGGCAGGAACTCTCTGACGAACATAAAGCCATCTTCAGATCTGTAGCTGAAGAGACACGTGAGTGGGCTTCGAACTATGTCATGAACAGTGAAGATTCCGACCTCCAGATTCTCGCCGACAAAGGCATGACCATCATCAGACCTGAGGACGGACTCAAAGTTGATGAGTTCAGAGCATCTGTTGCACAGGTGGTAGACAATCGATTTGGCGACAAATGGGGTGGCTACTACGAAGTGATACGCGGAATTGAATAAATCGTGAGACAGGAGTGACTGCAGCTACGTAACAGGCTGCGGTCATATCCTGTGTCGTCAGTCAAGAAAAGAGAAAAGGGACATTATGCACGAATTTATACGAAAGTCTGGCAGAGTGCTCGAAGATACCGCCATGGTCTTTCTAACCATGCTCTTCGCCTGTGTCATGATCCAGATAGTCATGCGAAACTTTTTCAGCAGCGGATCAGTAGTCATCGAAGAACTGGCACGATTCTCTCTTGTATCTCTGGTGTTTCTCATGACCCCGGTACTCGTCATCTCCCGAGGTCATATCATCGTAGATATCATCACCTCCAGACTCTCGACTTCCCGGGCACGCATCGTTGAGATCTTCGTTCAGGCGATGACCCTTGGATTGGCGATCTTCCTGCTGTTCTCAGTACGCCAGGTCATGGATATGAACTGGAGTGTTCGGACTCCGGCTATGAGAATGCCCAACTTCATCATGTACATCCCCATCGTGATCGGTCTTGTCTATATGGCAGGCGGTTCACTGCTCTACATGGTTGATGCCATCAGAGACAGGGAGGTGACAGTATGAGCGGCGGCATGATAATCCTTCTGTTTATGATCTTCATCCTCTCAGGCCTGCCGATTGCCGTAAGTATGGGCCTCCCTGCAGCGATCTACCTGCTGATCAGCGGCATCCCCATCAGCGTCATGGTTCAACGAATGGTCGCAGCACTCAATTCGTTCCCGCTGCTTGCAGTCCCTTGTTCATCATGGCAGCAGGCTCATGAACAATTCAGGGATCACCGAGCGATTATTCGAATTCGCCAAACTACTTGTTGGACGTCTCAAAGGCGGTCTGGCACATGTGAATATCGTTGCAAGTCTGATCTTCGCCGGCATCTCCGGAGCAGCACTCGCCGATGTGGGGGGGCTTGGGAATATCGAAATAGATGCCATGACCAGGCAGAGATATCCGAAGGATGATGCTGCTGCCATCACAGCAGCCTCTGCAGTTGTCGGACCGATCTTCCCCCGAGCATCCCTCTGATCATATATGGGGCAGCGGCAGAGACCTCGTCGATGCGGCTGCTGATCGCAGGAGTCTTCCCAGCACTGGTCATCGTTCTGCTGCTGATGCTGCAGGTATCCTACTTCGCTCACAAAAAGAATTATCCGAAAGGCGTCGAGCAGAAGTATCAGTGGTCCCAGATATTCGGGATCATCAAACGGGGAGCCCCGGCAATGATGATGCCCGTCATGCTCATGGCAGGCATGCTCAGCGGCTATTTCTCACCGACAGAAGTAGGTGCGATCACCGTGACCTATGCCTTGTTCTTAAGCTTCCTGTATAAAGAGCTCACCTTGAAGGGACTGCTGCAGGTCATGAGAGAGACCCTGCGCTCAACAGCCAGCGTTCTCTTCATCGTAGCCTGTGCCGCGATATTCGCCTGGACTCTGACCGTGGAACAACTCCCTCAGCAGGTGTCGAACATGATGCTCACGATCTCCGGGAACCCGGCGGTGCTGCTGCTTATAGCCAACGTCGTCCTGCTGATCACCGGCATGTTCATTGAGACCACCGCAGCGATCATGGTGCTCACACCGATCCTGCTGCCCCCTCTGATCGCTGCAGGGGTCAATCCGATTCACTTCGGTGTTGTGATGGTATTCAACCTCATGATCGGTATGATCTCCCCTCCGGTAGGTATGAGTGTCTATATGCTCAGCCCGATCGTCAAGCTACCGGTCGAAAAGATATTCAGAGCGGTTGCCCCCTATTTTGTCACCCTGCTCATCGCCCTGGTGATCATCACCTACATGCCCCAGGTTACCCTGTGGCTGCCGAACCTGATGTTCAACTAACACAAGGAGACTATAGAACGATGATGAACAAAGGATATTTCCATAATGTATCCCATACGACACCCACCCGGTTCTGGGTAAACAACCCCACAGTCGAACAGGCCAGACTAGCCATCGAAGCAGGAGCAGTCGGATGCACGACAAACCCCAGTTATGTTTCCAAGCTGCTTTCAAACCCTGCAGACAGGGCATATGTCGACCGGACAATCAATGTCCTCCTTCCCCATATCGCTGACGATTCAGAACTCGCGACCGTGGTACAGCGCATCATGGTCGCACGGCTCAGCGACATATTCATGCCGATGTATGAAGCCTCCAACGGCACAAAGGGATTCGTCACCATACAGGGTGATCCCTTTGAAGAGACCGATGCCGATGCCATCATTGCCGACGGTATTGAGTCACGAAAACTCGGAGATAACATTGCCGTAAAGATTCCCGTGACCAGTCCCGGCATCAAAGCCATTGCGACTATGGTGGAACGGGATATTCCCACCATGGCGACCGAAGTCATGGCTATCAGCCAGGCAATCTCCATTGCCGAAGCATATCAAGCAGCATCAGAGAACAGCGGACACACCCCACCGTTCTACCTGACTCACATCACCGGTATCCTCGATGACCATTTCAAGCGGGTCATCCAGGAGGAGAACATCGACATCTCTGATGAAGCAGTGAAGTGGGCAGGACTCTCGATAGCCAAGAAGCAGTACCTGCTTCTTAAGGAAAAGAAGTATCCAGGAATCATGATCGGCGGCGGCGCAAGAAAACTTGAAGATTTCACCGAACTGGTCGGAGGGGACCTCCATGTCACCATCAACTGGAAAGGTACTGCGGAGACATTACTTGATCTCGATAGAGAGGTTCTCTCACGCATCGATGCAGAACTCGATCAGGCAGTCATCGATGAGCTGACCGAAAAACTGACAGACTACACACGGGCTTATGATGAGAAGGGAATGCGGGAGGATGAGTATTATGACTTCGGTGGCGTGGAGCTATTTCGTTCTTCATTCATGACCGGCTGGAAGAAACTACTTGATCGCATAGCAGATATGCGGAAGGAGATGATATGAAACCAGAGGACAAACACCGAGGCAGCCTTTCAGGTGATCCGCGGGTATCTCGGGCACCCGGGATCGACCGAGTCACCCTTACCTACGATACAGACACCATGATGTGCTACTTCTACCTTGAAGAAGGGGCGAAGCTTGAGCTGCACAAACATATCCAGTCACAGAGTGGTATGGTCATGAAAGGGAGAATCAACTTCATCAAAGGAGACGGGGAAGTACTCGAGCTCAAAGCAGGCGATGCCTACTACTTCGCCTCCAATGATCCCCACGGATCTGATGTGCTCGAGGAGACAGAACTGCTCGAGTGCTTCACCCCAGCCCGGGATGACTATAAAGATTGAATGATTTCATCCCCTTTCTTGCAACAGTGAATCAATCACAGTAAGATAGGGGTATTACTTCAGGTATGGGAGAACACTGCACGTGCAAGAGCTATTTACGGTAGAAGAAAAACGACCTTCATCAGTCGAGATCGTCGTCGATAAGATCAAAGCACTCCTCATCGAGGAGAAACTGAAGCCGGGCGATATGATCCCCAGCGAGACTGTCCTTGCCGACAGTATCAAAGTCGGCAGAGGTTCAGTGCGCGAAGCAGTGAAGATCCTTTCGGCTTACGGGGTGTTGGAGATACGGAGAGGGGCCGGGACGTTTGTGGCAACTGCATCGAACAAACGACTCTTCGACTCTCACCTCTATCAGATCCTCATTCAGGAAAGAGACTACAGATCCCTTACCCAGGTTCGAGAACTGCTCGAAGAAGGTATCGTCAAACTTGTCGTAGAGAGTGCTGACGATCACGAACTCTCTCTGCTTGATGATGCCATGAAACGATTCCTGGCGGAACTTGACAAGAAACAGGCAGATCATGAACTGGCAAACACACTCGACATCCAGTATCACAGAATGCTTGGTAAACTCTCCCACAATCCGATCGTAGAGAGAATATACAACTTTGTCATAGAACTGTTCACTCCGACCATTAACCCCATCCACTCCGGTGTCTATGAAGCCCACAGCAACCTCCACCAGGCAATCATGGAGAGAGATGCAGAACATGCAGTCATCTATGTTCGAGAACACACTCATACATGGATAGAATCACACAGTGACAGCTAATATCAAGAGAAGTTCGCAAGCTACTTTCGTTTTACCATGAGAAGCACTCATACTCAGTCTGCAGCACAGTGACCACACGCTCTACGATGAATCGCGTATCACAGCCGTTGCTATCACCAGTACGTATGGTATGAGCATACGTACCGGAGACAGCTATGGTCAAAACACGAAGACAGATCATGTTCGGGCACAGAGATCACAAGGATCACGGACCAGAGAGGATCACCTCACACTGTTCCAGTACTCTACCGATCTGGTATTACTGCCTCGGAGATGATCTGCTGACCATCGCCAGGCACGAGGTCGATGAGGTACTGCATATAACGCTGGTATCATCCTTCACGAGATATGAGATATCCAGAAGATACCTGACCTGTTTCAAGTCCCTGGTCTCCCCCATCTCGAAGCATATGGGACCGATACGATCATCTCCGATGTCACGGTCATGAACGACGTATCTCGAGTTTCGGAGCATCGTGATGAAGAAGACCGCATCTATCCTACCGACAGACCGCTCACAGTCGATCTGTTCGCAGTGAGACCGAATCTGTACTGGCTGCAGCCCTGTTACGGCCTTGTGCCTTCGCATCATAGAGGGCGGCATCTGCCATACGATAGGCATGCAGGATATCCTTCATGTCAGATATATCCTCACTGAAGTGCCATCCGATACTGCAGGTGACCGCAGATGATTCGGGCAATCCTTCTCCGGTCCGGCGATGCACAGCCAGACAGACTTCATCAAGAAGGCTTCTGACAGCTGAGAACTCCAGATCAACCAGGACCGCGAGGAACTCATCCCCGCCGTATCGGAACAGTCTGTGCCCCCGGCAGTCAAGATAAGAGGCAAGTATATCGGTGACATATCTCAGGCAGACATCTCCCTGTTCATGCCCGAATCTGTCATTGTACTCTTTGAAATCATCGATATCTATCATGGCCACGATAACCGAAGCATGCTGTTCTCCTGCCAGGACACTGAATCTCCGCTCCATGGCGAACCGATTGCCGATACCGGTCAGGACATCCATCCGGGTCTTACGTTCCAGTTCCCGGTTCTCCATCAGCAGCTTGCTGGATCTGTTCCAATTCTGCTTGGCAGCTGCGATGAACGATGCGACCGTGGTGATCATCTCGATCTCATATCTGGTGAAGGTCTGCACGGAAAAGCTGTGTACACCGATCACCCCGAGAACAGTCCCGTTGATATGCAGAGGACAGAGGAGGACGGAAGTGGTCTCTTCATAGATGTCCTGATACGCTCCAGTCCTGTAGATCATGAGCAGCGTCTCATCCAGGTCAGCTGCCACGGGAACACACTGCCCTATCACCTGGTGCTCCAGATCTCCCGGGTTCAGGAAGATCGACACCAGCTCTGCTGACACGGATCCGCTGCTTTCCCACTGATAATCGAGCCGTCCGGTAGTCCCGTCTATGATCCCGATGGCTATCCGGTCTACCTGAAACAACTCAGACAATCGTCTGCGTAGTTCAATGAGCACCTCACCGGATGTTGCGGTCGAGAGGATCTCCCTCCCGATCTCCGATATGAGCTTCGTGCTGGTGTAGAGCTGGGCATAGCGTTCTTCCCGTTCACGGCTCTCCTGCATACGTATCTGAGCCTGGATATTCTCCAGATTCTGTCGCTTTCGTTCCTGTACATGCCCCTGCACGGAAGTTCGGTACTCCACATAGAGTTTCGGTATCTCCCCATCCCGGCCGAGAATCGTATAGAGGTCTATCAGACTCTCTATATCAGAGAGCACCCGCAGACCATTGGAGTACTTGACCCTCAACTCTTCGATCTTCAGATATTTCTCGACGGCAGCTTCATGATCACCCACGTGCATATGACACTGTGCAGACCATCTGAGCACATCAAGGAAATACCGCAGCATCCCTTCCTGCTCTATCCTGGACTCTGCCTGTTCCAGGATGTTCAGTGCATTCGGGTACTGATCGTTCTTCATCTCGATCAGGGCCTGAATGTTATAGATGAAGGCGGGGGTCGTATCCCTGTACAGACTGTTATACTCTTCTGCTCTCTTCAGATGCTTTTGCGCATCATCGATCCTCCCTGCGCTGCATTCGCATTCTGCCATATTTGCATAGATGATCGAAGCGACCCGCGGATGCGCTTGTTCGATGATCGCTTCTGCCTGAAGGAAGTATCCATACGCCGTGTCCCATCGATCGAGGAGCATATAGAGGTTACCGATATTATTTAGAGCTCTCGGGGAATTCGTGTACATGAGTACGGCACTGTAGTGCTCGAACGCACGGTCATGGATCTTTCTGTTATCGAATATGAACCCGAGAGCCATATGGGCATGTATGATGATGAACATCGATTCATCTCTGTGGCCTTGTTCAAGCGCCTGATACGCGAGAGTGATCGCCGAATCATAGTCATATTCGAACATGGCCAGAAGACATCTCCGATAGCTCTCATACGCAGGAGAGCATCGGGCAAGATCCTCGACGAGCTCATCAAGGACCCTTCGTGATCTCCCGGGGGATATGTACATATGATCTGTAACGAACTCAAGACGTTTGTGCACATGGAGTTCTGTCATGATTGCTATCCTTCTCGAACTTTTTGTATTTCTGTCAGTATGCACCATCTGAGTCGGTTCTTTCAATAGATTTCTCCTGATACTCAGAAGTCCTCCGGAGAAAGCGTCTGATCTGGCAGATGGACCGCTGTGATGCTCTGGTGGGAAGCGAAGCGGGTGATCTCTGCTGCAGCCTCTGTGCAGGAGCCCTCAGATGTGTACTGCCCGGGACATCGTATGAGGGACTCGGCAGGGACTGAAGCAGACCCTGCACATGAACAGCTTCAGTGTATGCACAGTTCGATCGGGCAATGATCCGATCCGGTCACCTGATCATGGATCTCGGCACTCTGGAGCCGCGGTTCGAAACCTGAGTTGACACAGAAATAATCGATACGCCAGCCGATGTTCTTCTCCCGGGACTTGAAGCGATAGGACCACCAGCTGTATCGGCCGGGATCACTGCAGTACTTCCTGAAGGTGTCGATATACCCGTGTTCGGTGAATCTGTCCATCCATGCGCGTTCTTCCGGCAGATACCCGGGATTCTGCTCATTGCGCTTCGGATTGGCAAGGTCTATCGGTCTGTGTGCGACATTGTAATCACCGCACAGGATGATATGCTTCCCTGCCGCGACCGCCCTGTCGCAATAGTCCTTCACCGCTTCACAGAACCGCAGCTTGTAGTCAAGGCGCTTGCCCGCTTCCTGACTGTTCGGGAAATAACAGTTCAGCAGGATGAACTCGGGATATTCGAGGATGATACTCCGCCCTTCATCATCGAACTCATCGATCGACAGCGTGGAGACGTTCAGAGGCTGTTCTTTCGCATAGGTGACTACTCCGCTGTACCCTTTCTTCTCTGCTGATGCGAACCAGGAGGAGTATCCTTCCGGGGCCGTGAACCGCTCATCGAGCTGCTCCGGCTGAGCCTTCGTCTCCTGCAGACACACGAAATCAGCATCTTTGGAGGTCATCCATTCGAACAGACCTTTCTTCTCCGCAGCCCTGATTCCGTTCACGTTCCATGAGATCAATGTCTTCACGCTATCCTCCTGATGATCATGCGGCATGGGGCCTCTGCCCCACAGCAGCGGTATGGACTGTACTATACCCTACTTCACCGATAATTCGAAGAGGGTCGTCTATCCTGCGTTTCGCACAGGTTCAGAAGCCAACATCACCGCCGATTCATCCGGGTACCCTATCAACATCAGGGAGACAGGAGCAGCCTTGTCATAGGGCTTCTTTTCCATGGGGTATACGAGCAGGGGAATAGAGGAGAGGCTGGCCCACAGGGAGAACATCGCAAAGCCTTCCGATCTGTGCAGGATCATGGGCAGCGATCGCGGATACTGCATCCCCGCATCTTGGTGCGGATCCATCACTACCAGACACCGTGCCCGGATTATACTCTGGTCCTGCAGTGATAGAGACTCGTCTGTCTCGTCCTGTTATTTGTCCTGATCGTCCATCGTGATCACTACCTTACCCCGGGCTTTACCGGTGGCGTAATACTGCAATGCTTCCTTCGCCTCATGCAGGGGATAGCTCCTGTCCAGTACCGACTTCACGATTCTGGAGTTCAGCAGCTCATTCATGTACAGCAGGTCTTTATTCGGTTTCACCAGAAAACTGGTAACACGTATCCCCCTCCTGCGGGAGTAGAGCGGCCCAAGAAGCATGGCCTGGAAGATCTGCTTCATCTCACCTCCGGTGACCACACACCTTCCCCGGTGTTTCAATGCTGAGACATACTCGGAGAGGGGCCGATACCCTGCTGTTACGAGTATGAGATCATAGTGCCTGTTGTTCTTCAGAAAATCATCCTTACGGTAATCTAGTATATGATCAGCACCGATAGACCTGACGAACTCACTGTTCCTGGTGCTGCATACTGCAGTCACTTCAGCCCCCAGAGCTTTCGCTATCTGTACTGCGAAGGTGCCTATCCCCCCGGAAGCTCCGCAGATGAGGACCTTCTCTGTCTTTTGCAGATTCCCTGCATCTCTTAAGGCTTGGAGGGCTACCAATCCTGCTTCGGGAACAGCTGCTGCCTCCTCAAAGGATATTCCTGCGGGTTTCTGTGTCAGGGCTGATTCGGGAGTACACACATACTGGGCGAATGCCCCCCATCCGTATTCTGAGACGTCTGCGTACACCTCATCCCCCGGAGAGAATCGGGTAACATCCCTTCCAACAGCTACAACGGTACCGGCGACATCATTTCCCGGGATCGGGTGCTTCGGTCTCCTCACCCCCAGTCCCATCATCCTCGCGATGAGAGGCTTTCCCGTCACATGGGCGATCGTATTGAAATTCACCGATGATGCAGCGACTCTCACCAACACTTCATCATGTCCCGGTTTCGGGTCTCTACGTCTGTGACTCTGAGGTCTTCCAACGATCCGTACGCGTTACAATAGATTGCTTTCATCCTATGATTACCACCTTTCCCCTTGTCTCCACATGTTCAGCTCGCTCATGTACCATAGTCACAGCATTCATGGACCAGCCACGATCTGCCAGTGTCCGGGATCGCCCCGCTCCATGCAGCTCATATGCCCCTTGAAGGGTTGCAGTCGATTGTCCATGATACATCTCATGGCAGATATCCACAGCAAACTGTATGATCTCATACAGCTAAGAAGTCTCTCCGAAAGACTTCTTCATATCAGCGCAGGTAAGCGTCCCCCGCTGGCTGGCTTCTTCTTTGGACTTCTGAAGAGAGAAATAGCCCGAATAGCCCTTGCATCTCTCAACATGACCATCCCCGCTGTCATCATCACTACTTGAAATCATATCTTCAAACGCTGCAGTGCAGCATGCAATCAGCCTGTGAAAGAGGGACCCCTTCCCTCGAATCCAGTATAGCACAGCTTTTCTGGTTCCTCCTGTCCCACAGGAGATCTATGATGCAGCAGGTGTACCAGCTTCTCATCCCGAAGTCCCCTTCACATTGAGGTACAGTTCGATTCTTTCGACTCAAGCCCCCCCCCCATAGCCATCGTCACCCTGCAAGGGGGGTGACGATGG